>Ga0209933_1000616_pt1 | contig 57077 bp, 38 predicted proteins | sample ThiBiot_300_biof_FD_183944 | JGI IMG/M metagenome (GOLD analysis project Ga0209933, IMG submission 183944) | Wastewater bioreactor microbial communities from Cape Town, South Africa - Thiocy_cont_300_biof (SPAdes) | ecosystem: Engineered > Bioremediation > Thiocyanate > Unclassified | place...
GCAGGGGGTACAGACCATGGTGTACGAAATCATGGAACAGTTGCCCCAGGCACCCAACCATATATTTTCGCCCGCTGGTGGTGGTGGGCTTACCCTGGCGATGGGTCGGGGTGTCGTATCGGCGAAGGCAGCCACCAAAGTACATTGTGTGCAGCCCGAAGGCAACGATACCATTGCCTCGGCCCTACGGTGGGGGCAGGAGAAAGCCATTCCGGTCGACTACTCCACCACCCGAATCAGTGGATTGCAGGTAGCCAATGTGATCGATGGTAACGAGGTGGTGAATACCTGCCGACAGTTGGGGGGGAGGGGCTATGTGGTGACGGATACCGAGGTGTTCAACTGGCATCAGGAGCTGGCCCGTCGGGAAGGTATTTTTGGTGAACCGGCTGGAGCCGTAGCATTGACGGGGGTTGTTCAGGCGCTTAGACTGGGGGAACTCAGTCCGTCGGATGTGGTGGTTTGTCCGATAACAGGTAGCGGCTTTAAAGACATGAATGCCGTGGAACGAAATTTTGGATTACCAGACGTATCGGCGATCAGTATAGCCGAAGGGCTCGGTCGTATCGAGCAGTTTATATCGTAAGTGATTTTCTGGCTATGAACGAACAACGACTCTTTCCGTCATCAATCTATCCCTGGGTAGTCGTAGCCCTGTTGTGTGTTGTCGGCTGCCTGAATTACCTGGATAGGATGATGATTACGACCATGCGGCTATCCATTGTCGAGTCGATACCGATGAGCGAGGCCCAGTTTGGGTTACTGACCTCTTTATTTCTCTGGATATACGGCCTGTTAAGTCCGCTCTCAGGGTTTCTGGCCGATCGGTTTAGCCGCAGCAAGGTCATCATTATCAGTCTATTCGTCTGGTCACTGGTCACCCTGATGACATCCTACGTGACTACCTTCGAAGGTCTTTTGCTAACGCGGGCACTAATGGGTATTAGTGAAGCCTGTTATATTCCGGCGGCCCTGGCCCTGATTGCCGACTATCATCGGGGAAACAGTCGTTCGCTGGCGACGGGTATCCACATGGGTGGCATTATGATTGGGCAAAGCCTTGGCTTTATTGGCGGCTGGCTGGCCGAAGACCGAACCTGGAACTACGTCTTTTTCGTGTTCGGCATCGTGGGGGTCATTTACGCGTTTATTCTGTTGGTTACGTTGCGGGATCGCAAACCCGATGTTGTTCAGGATGATCGCCTGCCGGAAAAAAATATCGGCATGCGCGAGGCTGTTCGGATTCTGTTCAGCAACCGATCCTATTGGCTGGCCATTGGGTTCTGGGGAATTGCGGGCGTGGTTACCTGGATGATTGCGGGCTGGTTACCCACCTATTTTCAGGAGCATTTCCGGCTAACCCAACGTATGGCCGGGGTTTATGCTACGGGCTACTTTTATCCGGCGTCGCTGGTGGGCGTGATTCTGGGCGGTTTCCTGGCCGACCGCTGGAGCCGTAGTCATCCGAAAGGCCGATTACTAGTACCGATCATCGGCCTTGTCGTAGCCGCTCCGGCTGTGTTTTTAGCTAGTAGTACGCAGGTACTTCCGCTGGCGATTATCGGGTTTACGACCTACGCATTTACCCGTACGTTTCTCGATGCCAACATGATGCCCATTCTATGCCTCATCGTCGACCAGCGCTACCGGGCCACGGGATACGGCATTATCAATATGGTGTCGGTCAGCATTGGCGGTATGGGTATCTATGCTGGTGGGGCCATTCGGGATGCCCACCTGGATCTGAGTACCCTGTTTCGGATAGGCTCTGTTGCTCTGCTTATATCGGCCGCTTTATTATATAAGGTCAAACCGTCGGTAGACATGGAAAGGAAAAATCAACTAAGTGATTCGTATGATGAGTCTAAATGAGTTAAGCGATCAGTTGTATGTGGCTGTTCTGAGTGATGTACTGGATCAGATGGGCTATACCCACCAGGCCACGCGTATCCCGTTTACGGCTTACACGGGTATTTCTAAACTGATAGGTCGGTGCAAAACCACCCTTTGGGCCGATATGTACGACGTAGACCCTAATCCTTATGAGCTTGAACTGAAGGCCGTGGATAGCTGCCAGCCTGGCGATGTATTGATTGCGGCTGCGGGTGGGTCGAACCGCTCCGGTATCTGGGGCGAATTACTATCGACGGCGGCTCGCAACAGCGGTTGTGTCGGGGTAATTGTTCATGGTGGGGTGCGCGACATCGACAAAATGCGGGAAATGCAGTTTCCTGTTTTTGCCACGTCCAAAAATCCTTACGATAGTCAGAATCGGCAGCGGGTAATCGATATGGATGTAACAGTCGAGATCGACGGCGTCCGCTTTTCGCCCGGTGATATTGTCATGGCCGATGAAGATGGTATTGTGGTCGTTCCGAAGGCGATTGAGCAGGAAGTGATTCAGGCAGCTCTGAACAAAGTATCGGCCGAGAACGTAACGCGTGATGCCATTAAAAACGGGATGAAAGCGACCGAAGCGTATCTAAAATTTGGTGTATTATGAGCACAGAAAAGACGGTGGTTACCGGTAGTAAGGTTCCCCAAAGTCACTTGCCTTTTTCGCCCGGTGTCATTTCGGGCAACTACCTGTTCGTTTCTGGCCAAGCATCCGTTGATGATACAGGCGCCATTGTGACCGATACGTTTTCGGGCGAATGCCGTCGTTCATTCGACAACCTGAAACGGATTGTCGAAGCAGCCGGAGCCACGTTGGATGATGCCGTTCAGGTCCGTAATTATGTGGGCAGACAGGAAGACCTGGCGGAGTTCAACACCATCTACCGAGAATACTTCCGTGAACCATTTCCGGCCCGTACCACACTCATTGGCTGCCTGGGCGATGTACTGAAATTTGAAGTCGATGCTGTGATTGCCCTATGAAAAAGCGCATAGCCCTGATGGGTATTTATCATGAAACGAATACGTTTATCGATATGCCCACGACGCTGGATGATTTTCAGGACAATTTCTGGCTGGTTGGCGATCAGATACAGGCTGAATACGCCGGAGCGCATCACGAGATCAGTGGCGTAATTGAGGTGATCACAGCAGCCGACGATATGGAACTGGTTCCCGTGTTTTATACAATGGCCACACCAGGCGGCATGATCGATAAACGGGCCTATGAGGCCATACTGACTGAACTATGGCGCCACCTTGATCAGTGTGGTCCGATTGATGGTTGTGTGGTAGTACCGCACGGCGCTGGCGTTGCCGAGGGATACCCCGACATGGACGGCCATTGGCTGACGGAACTTCGGCGAAAAGTAGGGCCGCATATACCCATAACAGGAACGCTGGACCCCCATGCGAATGTAAGCCCGGCTATGGCCGAAGCAACCGACGCATTAGTGGCGTATGCAAGCAATCCACATATCGATCAGCGAATAGCCGGACTCAAGGCGGCCCAGTTGATGGTCAGGATATTGCGGGGAGAAATCAATCCGCTGCAAAAGCTGGTGCAACTGCCGCTGGCGATCAGCATTGAGCAGCAGTATACATCGCAGGAGCCTTGCAGAAGTCTGATCGCCAGTATGAATCAATGGGCAGGTGAAAAAGGCTTTGTGTCGGCCAGCTTATTGCTCGGATTTCCGTATGCTGATGTAGCCGAGATGGGATCTGGCTTTATATTGGTGGCTGACGCACAAAATCTTGACAAGGCAACTGACGATCTGCAAGAGGTAGCCCATCGGTTAAGCGACTATGTACTGGATCGACGGGCATCGTTCAATGGCGAAAAAACGAGTATCAAGCAGGTATATGAGACCTTACCTGGTCTGGCAAAGCCCGTATTGCTGCTGGATATGGGTGATAACGTAGGCGGTGGCGGACCCGGCAACAGTACGATACTGATCGAATATCTGGAGAATAAGTCCTTTACGAACGTATTCACCTGCCTGGCCGATCCCAATGCTGTAAACGTAGCGTTTAGCTACTCACCGGGCGACCGTTTCCCGATCACGCTCAACACGGCGCAGGGAAATTGGTCGACCGAGGTGATTCTGCGCCAACTAAGCGATGGCCTGTTTAAGGAAGATAAACCTAAACACGGTGGGTTTGTGAATTACAACATGGGCAAGACGGCCATTGTTGAAACCCTGATCGGCAATACCCTCATGCTCACAAGTCGCCGGACTCCGCCATACAGCTTAGGCCAGCTGACCACCTTTGGGTTAGCCCCTGCCTCCTTCAATGGCATTATTGCTAAAGGCGTCAACGCACCCATAGCCGCTTACGCATCGGTTTGCCCGACCATCGTGCAGGTCGACACGCCCGGTGTGACGCAGGCCGATATGACGCTTTTCGCGTACCATCACCGCCGAAAACCCATGTATCCTTTCGAAGACGTTAACCATTCCGACGATGCAGGTAACCGTTCAGAAATTAGCTGACCTTCCTTTTTATACTGAAGGTCCGGTCGTAAACCGGGATGGTCGATGTTTTTTTACGACTTTATCGGGTGGAATGATCGGTACGGTTGGCGAGAATGGAACGGTTGAGCCATGGGGCAATACTGTATGTCCGAACGGTCAGGTGGTGTCGGCGGAGGGATTCCATTTGATCTGCGATAGTCAACAGGCGGGTATTGCCCGATTCGATCCTATGGGCAATTTTATCGATTATCTGGTGAAGGGCCAGATCGCCCGGACAACGGTTCATATGCCCAACGACCTGATTCTGGATAGCCAGCAAAACCTCTATTTTACCGATTCGATCCGGGGTGACGGGAACGTATTTTTCAGAGGAATAGATGGGGTGGAAAGGCTGGTAGTCAGGGGAGTCGACTACGCCAATGGCTTGGGGCTTTCGCCCGATGAGCGTGTGCTGTACATAGCCGAAAGCTATCAAAATCGGATTCTGGCCGTCGAATTGAGCGAACCGGGCGTGGCCCGAAATACGTCAGCGGTTTTTGTTCAGTTGCCGCAGCATCGGTCTGGCGAAGTAACCCGTAACCTCCCCGATGGTATAGCCGTAGCCCCCGATGGCCGCGTATGGGTAGCCCATTATGGGATGCAGGCTATTCAGGTAATGGATGCAACCGGGCGTTTAGACTTCCATATCGATACGCAACTGCCGCTAACCAGTAATCTTTGCTTTATAGAATGGAGCAGGCATAAGCAGATTTTGTTGGTAACTGGTGGCTATGACGAGCCGGGTCCGGGGGCCGTTATGCGTATTACTGTAACACAAAAGGAACATTAGTGATGCGAACAACCCATCTGATATACTGGATTTTTCTTATGCTTGTAACAAAAAATGGGCTGGCTCAGTCGGTAATTCGCTGGGAGTCATTGCCGCTATTACCTGACTCCAAAGGGCGTGCGGGTATGTTTGCCGGGGTAAGTAATGGGGCTATTATTGCTATCGGGGGTGCCAATTTCCCCGATGCTCCACCCTGGGAGGGCGGTAAGAAAAAATGGTACGACGATATTTTTGTACTGGAAACGGGAAAAAAGAGCTGGATAAAATCTACCCGCAATTTTCCCAGAGCGTGTGGCTATGGTGTATCCATTACCTACAATAATCAGTTGATTGTCATTGGCGGCAGTAATCCGAACGAGCATCTGAATCAGGTAGTGGGCGTAGCCTGGAATGGAACAGACTTAGTGCTGACCAACTACCCATCGCTACCCTATCCGCTGGCTCAAATGGGCGGTTTCCTGGTCGACGATATGATTGTCCTGATCGGTGGTAATCAATCCGCTACGTCACCACCAATGTCTACCTGTCTTATCCTGGATTTGAAAAATCTGAAAGCAGGTTGGCAACCAAACAACACGTTTTCAGGGGTGGCCAGAATTTTTCCTATCTGTGGTGTTTACCATGGGGAGGGCTACCTATTCAGTGGCGAAACGCAGGGTATTAACGCAAAAGGAAATAAATTCAGAGACATTCTGTTGGATGCCTACCAGATTCAGCTAAAGCGGAACAATAATACTCCTTTGCTGACCTGGCAGAAACTGGCCCCAATGCCCAGAGGCATGTCGGCGGGTGGTGGTACTGTTCCGTTGCTGAATGATAATCAGTTCTTTTTCTGGGGTGGTGTCGATGCCGTAACGGCTGGCTGGAAAAATCCCGCCAAACACCCCGGTATTATTCGTAGTATGCTAATCTATAAGCCCGAATCCGATGAATGGACGTATCTGGGCGAAGAGCGTACCCATGCTTCCCGAGTAACCTTACCTGTCGTTTATTGGCAGGGGTTGTGGGTGTATGTCAGTGGCGAAACATTTCCGGGTGTCCGTACTCCTTCAGTGATTGGAGTCAGAGGTAAGTGATAGGCAAACCCGCTTTCCCTAAATAGATGTTAGGGCAATACCAGGAGATGCTTTCAGAATGCTGGCCTGTTGGCCGGAAGCTTGCCAGGTATTCGTGCAAGAGATGGATGGGTTGTTGAGCACATTTTCAATCGAATCGATAGTAGGCGGTTTTATAGGGGGGTGGTTGGGCTTCTTGCTGTCAGCAAGGGAGGCATTTGGGAAAAGAATCGTTTATTGAGCTTCAGGTTTATCTGTGTAGATTATACTGTCGGGAGCTTATAACGGAATGAATTCCAGACAAAGAAAGATGATTCGACAGAACTATTTTATGGATTTTACCTTTGAAATAGCAGTTGGTCGTTTCGCTTTTGTCTTGAACAGAAATCTTACATATGAGCCCTACTGTAGGAAAATACATCATGCTGATCGGAGCAGCTATTGTGCTGGTGGGCGTTATCGTTTACCTGTTTGGGGATAAACTCCACTGGTTGGGCCGTTTACCAGGCGATATTCGGATGGAAGGGAAAAATGGGGGTGGATTTTATTTTCCCATTGTGACCTGTATTGTGGTGAGCGTAGTCCTGAACCTGATTATCGTTCTGATCCGTCGTTTTTTCGGGTCTTAGCGCTGGTCGATTTGGCAGGCTGGGCCGCATTCTCTTCCGTGTAGGTCAGTTTGTTCAGGTAGAACACTTCGCGCTGACTGCCTGATGTTTTGGATGGCGCTATTTTCTGGAAACCACAAGCCAGAAAATGCCGATCGTACCAGGCCATGAGGTTATCCTGGGCCGAAAAAGTAACCTTCTCATTTTCGGTAGCCGTTTTCAGTTTAAACTTTTCGGTTTCTTTCAGCACCTTGCTCTCCTGAATCACTTCCGTTGTGATTTCGCCATCGTTCGGGTACGCCAATACCATCCGGTCGCCCTGGTGCGACACCTGAACCATTTCGATAAGCTCTTTACTCAGGAGTTCTTTAATAGGAAAACAATTGTCCCACAGAAGGTTACCTTGTTTGTTGAAGCCGCAGATAAACGCATGGGTGTACCGATAGCCTTCGTATCGATCGGTGCCCCGGACAATGCCGCCATAGGCCAGTGTGCTCCCCCGGTACTGCGGATAATACACTTCAGCCACCAGGGTCAACCCCGTTGGAGTGGGTTGCAGATCGTGTACCAGCAGTCGGTAATGGAACTTGTAATCCTTGCCTTCCTCCTTCTTTTTATTGGCTCTGGCCAGCAACTTCTGCTGACGCTGCGGTTTCAGGTAGTCGAAAAAATGCTGCAATTGCGAAAATTCAATGTACTGAATCGATTTGCTGGCCTCGTCGGCGTGTTCACCATGGTGGATATGGGTCACGTAGATGCCCTGGGAGTAGGGGGTACAATCCGTCGAATAATTGCCTACCAACAACGACTCATGTTCGTTGACGGGCAGCAGCTTACCCGAAATGAGGCTCTTTTCGGCACCGTCGAAATCGAGGGTACGGACTAGTTTGCAATCGTAGTTATAGGTTCGGATCGAGAACTGGCAGTGCCGTTTCAGCGAATGAACCAGTACGTTGACCTCCCGGCGGGATTCGTCAATTTCCAGCCCACTCAGCTCCATCCGGTTCACATACATACCCGGAAGCACTTTGGCCGACTGGTCGAAGAACGAGAACGCCATCACTACCGGGCGGCCGTGTCGGTATCCACCTACATAGGCCTGACTGCCCAACACCTTAAAATACTGGACATCGAACTGATCGATCAGGTTGCCTTCGAAGGTTTCAATAACGCCGTCTTCGAGGTGGAGCCGGAGAAACTGGAACTTGCCCCGGTCGTAGTCGCGGAACAGGTGATACACGTACTGGTCTGTGTTGCAGTCTAATACAGGGGAAAAGTCGCCGCTCTGTTTGAATTGAGCTTTCCAGAGAAGCTTCAGGTTAACGTCGTATTTCTGGAAGTTCAGGTTGGCAGGTGTATTGTCATAGAAGGCACCCGTTCGGATGGTTACCAGAAGTCCCTTGTCGTTTAGGGGGGTTACGTCGAATGCTTCGGCTTCGTTAGGGTCTGAGGGGATTTCAAGCCGTAGCGATTGGGCCAGCTGTGCACGCACAGGTGTACCGGCAACGGCCAAAACCAGGCAGACTAGGTAGAGCGTTCGAAGCATAGAATCAAATGTACAAATTATGACGTATAGTTTCTGGTGACATATAGGACAAACTGTAGCGAAGCCTTCTGGTTTTAACCGCAAGGACGCAATAGGCGTAAAGCGGGTCAAACTAATCGGGTCTTTGCGCCTATTGCGCCCTTGCGGTACAGATTTTTTATTGATGCAACTGCTTGCCCAGAATCGAATACCGAAATCTATCTAGCAATAATCATACTGTTCTATCGAAATCCCTGACTCGTTATACCTGCCAACGCTTTTTCAGGAAGTCTTTCATGAAGACATTGATGTCCCACTGACTCGCAACGGGCAAGTTGCTATAGGGTAGCGTAGGCAGATAACCCGGGGCTGGGCCAAATTCGCAGGTAACGGTGAGTTGTGAGGCATTGGCCCGCTGGAGTCGGTCACGAATGGCATCCCACCATTTGGCGTGTGTTTCGAGCGCATCGTTCCATTCAGGTGCCCTGGGGTCAGTAACCTGTGGGGCTTCGGGCTGGCCTACCCGGCAGTGAATGTGGTCGCTGACGGCAATGGCGCGTGCCACATTATCCGCCTGATCGGCCAGATACGACTCCGCCACGTTGACCCAGTGCGAATAATCGGCGGTGAGTCGCAGATCGGGTAGTTTGAGTAAGTAGTACTGAATGGCGGGTGCGCTGTACGAAAAACGGCCCCGATGCGTTTCGTGCAGAATCCGAACGCCGGTTTGTTTCTGTACATCGGCGGCTGCCTGAATCAGTTCAACGTTTTGCTCGAAGGTGAAATAATCGTGGCCCGTATGGACGTTGATGAACAGCGGTTTGTACGAAGCAATGTCGAGCAGATCATCGTGGTATTTTTTCTTGTGCTCGGCAAAATTACTCCCTCCACCGAAGCCCATCAAAATCGGTTCGAGACCGTGATCGCGCATGACCTGTGTGGCTTCTTTTCGTTTGCCGGGGCCAGCCGCAATTTCCATGCCGTCGTATCCTGCGGCTTTCACCCGTTTGGCAGCTTCTGAATACGATAGATTTTCCATGCCCCACATCGGGCAGAAGAAGAGTGTTTTCAAAGAGGTAAGGTCTTGGTTTCTCTGCCCAAAGTTGGTGGAAAAAATGAGGTTTACCAGCTCTTTTTTTGGTACGGTTCAGATTGCTCTATGCTACCTGATGCTAGTCAATTGTTTGCAATTCAAGCGGCACATGTCCACAAATCGACCGTTGCTACTGACACACCGCTGTCAGTGAGCGAAGAGTTCTTTGCACCATACAATTAAAAACCTATCACTAATGAATTTTTCTTCTGCCCGGATCATCACCGCCGATCTCAACCGCCTTGTTTCATTTTATGAGCAGGTTACGGGTATGCCTGTGACACGGTACACCGATGATTTTGCTGAGTTACGAACACCATTGGCTACGCTGGCTATCGGAAGCATACGCACAATCCCGCTATTTGGTGGAGACGATGTGGCTATATCGGCTACCAATCGGTCAGTTATTATTGAATTTCGTGTTGAGGATGTAGATAATGAATACGAAAAACTGGCGGATTTTCTAGGGGATACCATCGTGCAGAAGCCAACGACCATGCCCTGGGGCAACCGTTCGCTGTTGTTCCGCGACCCTGATGGAAATCTGATCAACTTTTTTGCCCCCGTTACATCCGCAGCACAGCAGCGATTAGAGGGATAGTGTAAAGGCTATCTGACTCCCTGATGGTTTACTCCCTGTAGTAATCTCCAGGGTTTCATAACGTTGAGATTAAAATTTGCAACGATTTGAGTAATAACCAGGTCATGTGTGTATTTCAACCTTGGCCTGATCCGCTGACGCTGTACACCTAAGAGGGCTGCGGATCTGTTTGACTCATCCGTTGTGCACACCTATGAAACTATGGAATAACTCCTGTCTACGTGTTCGGGCTTTTCTTTTTAACGGCTTCCTGATTGGTATCCTATTGGCAAATGGCCTTTGGGTCGGTTCGGTAAGAGGGCAGGTCCCCGCCAATGCCCGCAACTGGTATTTTGGAAATGGGGCAGGGGTTACGTTTAATGGAGGGGCTCCTCAGGCTGTAACGAATGGGCAACTCCGTTCGATGGAAGGGTGCGCTACCCAGTCCGATGCCAATGGGCAACTGCTGTTTTACACCGACGGCAGCACCATCTGGAGCCGAAACCATGAGGTTATGCCCGGAGCCGTCAATCTGGGAGGGGGTAGCCGGAGCACCCAGTCGGCCCTGATTGTTCCCTATCAGAATAGTAGCGACCAGTTTTATGTTTTTTCCGTTGCCAGTTCCGATCAACCTACGGGTATCCAATATTCGATAGTCAGCATGAATTTGAATAGCGGCTTAGGTGGGCTGACCGCCAAGAATAAACCGCTACTATCGCCATCGTCCGAAAAAATCACGACCATTTATCATTGCAACAACCTGAATCACTGGATTATCACGCATGAATTGACCACAAACGCTTTTCGGGTGTATTTGCTCAACGATAATGGGCTTATTCTTACACCTAAAGTGTATAACGTAGGTTCGGTACATCAGTCGCTGTATCGGGCAGGTAGTCCGCACCGGGAGAGCAAGGGGTATATGAAACCGTCGCACAATGGGAAACTGTTGGCTGTTGCCGTTTCCGATAGTGTAGAGGGCGGTTTTCTGGAACTATTCGATTTCGATAATCAGGCTGGGGCTATCTCAAATGCCCGAAAGCTGGAAGTTCCTGCAACAGTTGGCGCCTATGGACTTGAGTTCTCGCCCGACAATTCTCTGATTTATTTGTCGACCCTGTCGAGTAAAAAAGTCTATCAGATACGAGTTAGTGATCTTGCTATCACAGCAACCCTGAATGTGCAGGCGCAGCGAAACGCGTCGCCCGGTGTAGGGGCGTTGCAAATTGGTCCCGATGGGAAAATTTATGGGTCGCAGCCGGGCGAAGATTATCTGATGGTAATTAACCAGCCCAATCAGGTAGGCGCTGGTTGCGACCTTGTTTCACAAGCCGTGCCTCTGGGCGGTAGAACGACTATGGCCGGACTGCCTTTCAATGTCGATACCATTCCCCGACTTTTGCCAAAGGTAAATATCGAACTGGCTAAGCTGGGTGGTTGCAACAACATTCTGCTCTCATCCAAAACCCAGAATCTGGATGTAAATTACCTGAGTTATCAATGGTATTTGAATGGAACAGCGGTGACCGGAGCAACTTCATCAACCCTGAAGCCCGAAAAATCAGGTACCTATCTCTTAAAAGTTCGGGAAGGTAAATGTGCTGACATTCACATGACATCCACTGAAGAACTGGCGGTTGTGTTGGTTGAAGTCAATCCAACCGCAACGATTATCCCGGATTTCTGTGGGCAAGTTCGGCTCAATGCACATGCAACAGGTGGAATACCGCAATGGACTGGCCCTGGGATCAATGCATCCAACGAACGGCAGGATTCACTGATCGTATCGAACGTGAACGGTGCCCAAACGTATCGGGTGCGGGTTACCAGTGCCGAAGATGCCTCCTGCTTTGCCGAAAAAGACGTTACGGCAAGTTTTACCCGGCCCTCCCCATTTCGGTTTGTTACCTCGACCCAAACCGTCTGTGGAGATACCCTTACCCTCCGGGCCACTCCCAATTCGGATTGGGATGCTTTTAGCTGGCAATTGCCGGATGGCCGTTCACTAGCGGGCGCTACGCTTCTGGCTCGGCAAAATGGGCAATACACCGTAACAGCCCGTAGCACGAAAACGGGTTGTGTGAGCCGCGACTCGCAGATGGTGACGCTAAACCCATATCCGAAACTACAACTGGCTATCCACCAGATCGACACCTGTTTTGCCACTGCCGACCCGATTGGTCTGGAGGCTGGCGTACTCCCTGATGTTGTGTATAGCTGGTTGAAAGCGGGTAGAATCATCGGTACCGAACAGGTACTGCGCGTAAACGACTACGGCTGGTATACGATCAACGTGCGCTCGTCGGCTGGGTGTCAGGCAAGCGATTCGGTTCGTGTGAGTTCCAACTGCCCGCCAACTCCGCCCATAGCGTATGTGCCGGATATTTTTACCCCCAATCGGGATGGGATGAACGAAACCCTGATAGTGTATAGTACCGGGGCAGAAAGCATGACGTTGACTATTTTCAATCGCTGGGGAGAACCTGTGTACGAAGGCGTTAGCGAAACAGCCGTTTCGGCAGGCTGGTCGACCTGGGATGGGAACTTTAAAGGGCAACCCGTTGGAACGGGCTTATATGTGTATCGGCTTGCCATGAAAAATTCGTTCTACCCGGCTGGATTTACCCGGAAAGGCGTTATCGAAGTAATTCGCTGACAACCATTTGGCTATCCTCAAAATGAATGAATAGTAGCAAAATTCGGCTAATATCCCCAACTTTACCCTTGAAAACCAAATAGGTTAACCGGTCGCACTTTCGGTAAACTATTTCTTGAACGAATCCAAATTTAGACCTAATTATGAGCGAAGTAGCCGCCCGTTTTGCCCCCGGCGTTGTGACCGGCGAAGGTGTCACCGAAATTTTTCGTCATGCGAATGAAAACGACTATGCCCTTCCGGCCGTCAATGTCGTTGGTACTAACTCTGTGAATGCTGTTCTGGAAACAGCTAAAGCTGTTAACTCGCCGGTTATCGTCCAGTTTTCGAACGGTGGTGGAATTTTTTATGGTGGCAAAAGCCTGCCCAACGATAAGCAACAGGCAGCCATTGCAGGCTCCATTTCGGGTGCCCTGCACATTCACCATGTCGCCGAACTGTATGGCGTTCCGGTGATCCTGCATACCGACCACTGCGCCAAGAAACTCCTGCCCTGGATCGACGGGTTGCTGGCGGCTGGTGAAAAACACTTTGACCAAACCGGCAAGCCCCTGTATTCGTCGCACATGCTTGACCTGTCGGAAGAACCCATTGAAGAAAATATCGAAATCTGCGCCAAATACTTCGAGCGGATGGCCAAAATCGGCATGACGCTGGAGATCGAACTCGGCGTAACGGGTGGTGAAGAAGACGGTGTCGATAACTCCGATGTCGACGATTCAAAACTATACACCCAGCCTTCGGAAGTAGCCTATGCCTACGAAGAACTGAGCAAAATATCGCCAAACTTCACCATTGCGGCTGCGTTTGGTAACGTACACGGTGTGTATAAGCCCGGTAATGTGAAGCTATCGCCAATCATCCTGCACAACTCACAGCAATACATTCAGGAGAAATTTGGTACGGGTCCGCTGCCGGTGAACTTCGTATTCCACGGTGGTTCGGGTTCCAGCCGCGAAGAAATCCGCGAAGCCATCCGCTATGGTGCGGTGAAAATGAACATCGATACCGACATGCAATGGTCGATGTGGGAAGGTGTGCTGAACTATTACAAAGCGAAAGAAGGGTATCTGCAATCGCAACTGGGCAACCCCGAAGGCCCCGATTCGCCAAACAAGAAGTACTACGATCCTCGTGTATGGCTGCGTAAAGGCGAAGAAAGCATGGTACAACGCCTGAAAGTAGCATTCGAAGATCTGAACTGCATTAACCGACTGGCGTAGTCGTCGGTTAAAACCATACAATTGAGGCAAATGCCGGACTCTGAGGAGTTCGGCATTTTTTATATGTATTGCCTGAGATAAAGCCGTGCGTAATGGACGTGTTACAGTAGCAGAACAGACACTGACAGAGGGTAATCGATTTGCTGCCACGAGGTTTTGAGAAACCTCTGTGTCAGATGTGAGCATCTGACACCACGGTGAGGGTATGAGAGTATCTGACAGCACAGGGAGGAAAAGATAGTTAGTTGATGCCCAGTGATGTCGGTTTCTTAAAACCGACACAGCAAGGTTTCTCAAAACCTCGTGGCAGTATGTCCATAGGTTTTGAGAAACCTCTGTGTCAGATGTGAGCATCTGACACCACAGTGAGGGGGATTCAAGTCAGAAAACAAACGTTTAAAAACAGCTTCAATGTCAAAAAATGCCGGACTCTCATGAGTTCGGCATTTTTTTTTGCCCGAAGATTAAAAATTTTTAATGTGAGGGGTACCCGTATCCGGGGTGTCGATTGTCTTATGCGTACTTAACAAAAACCTTATGGATGAGCAAACGATGATGGCAACGCTACTGGAACGGTACCTCGCCAATGAGGCAACGGACGAGGAACTGGAGGTATTTCTGGAACTGCTCAGGGAAGGGAAGCTGGACGAACTGGCCAGAACCTATATGGACCGGGAAGCCGACCTTATCCAGAAGACAACCCCTGAATCAACGTCGGGTACTGGGTTTCGGTCCTGGGGCCAGTGGCTGAAAATAGCCGCTTCCATCGCCCTGATAGTCTGGTAGATTGTACGATAACGATCTGTCATTTCTCGCTATTTCCATGCCTGCGTCAAGGGCGTGGTGAACCAAGCTTTTGTCAATTCATACAACCAATAAACTAGAAAAAAAGCAATGGGATTATCACTACAAAGGAGAATCCGAACCTTAGGGTGTTTGATGGTCTCCGCTTCGCTGATTACCACAGCGGGTGCCCATACCCGATCAGCGGAAAAAGGAGATCATGCAGACCAGATCAGGCAGGCAAAACGAATTGATGCGTCAAAAGCAACTCGTCAGGCTAACGCAGCCGACCAGGTGGCTATCGTAGTCAAAGGGAAGGTGACAGCGCAGGAAGACCGGATTGCTCTGCCGGGTGTCAACATCGCCATTAAAGGTTCTACAGTTGGTACAACAACCGATGCCGATGGCAATTATTCCATCAGTGTACCATCGCCGGAGAGCGTGCTGATTTTCTCCTTTCTAGGGTATGTATCGCAGGAGGTTAAGGTAGGTAGTCAGACATCGATCAACATAGCACTGGCCCCTGATTCCAAAATCCTGAATGAAGTGGTCGTTACGGCTCTGGGCTTTAAGGAGGAAAAAGATCGGCTGGGTTCTACTCTGTCGGCCGTTAAACCGGAAGATATCAAGCGATCTGGCGAAACAGGAGTCATCAACGGTCTGGCGGGTAAGGCGGCTGGCGTACTGATTTCGCGCTCAACCGGCGATCCTGGGGCAGGTTCGTATATCCAGATTCGGGGCCAGAATACCATTACGGGGTCGAACCAGCCGCTGATTATTATCGACGGTGTACCGATGAGCAATAGCACGACGGGCGATTCACGGGGTGGCGTTGCCCAACAGTCGCGGCTAAACGACATCAACCCGGAAGACATTGCCAGTATGCAGATTCTGAAGGGCGCTTCGGCGGCTGGTTTGTGGGGGTCGCGGGCAGCCAACGGGGTTATTGTGATCACGACCAAGCGGGGCGCTACCGACAACAAGCTGAATGTCAGTTTCAGTTCAACGGTTTCTTTCGATAAAGTCAATGTACTGCATCCCCTTCAGGAAGCCTATGGGCAGGGAACGGCTGGCGTTTACAACCCCACCACACAGTATTCCTGGGGCGACAAAATCGCCAATCGGGCAGGGGGCGAGGATGTTGTAAACATGAACGGGGCTCGCTTTGAATCGTATCAGGGCAAAACGTTTTATCCCATCATCACAAAGAACTCAAAAGAAACCTTCAACGAAGCGCGTCGGGATGCGGTTTTTCGGACAGGAACCTACCTTGACAACAACATTAGCTTAAGCGGAGGCAACGACAAAGGGAATTTCTACCTGAGTCTGGGTAACCTGGCGCAGAAAGGGATTTTTTCCGGGCAGAGCGACTATAAGCGGAACTCCGTTCGGTTCAATGCACTGCGTCAGTTCAACGACATTGTCCGGGCGTCGGCCAATGCCAACTACATTCGGACAACCTCCAACCGGATTCAGAAGGGCGATAACACCAGTGCGTTATATCTGGGGATGTTGCGGTCTGCCCCCGATTTCGACAGTCGCTACTGGAAAGGAACCTATTATGCGTCGCCAACGGCGGCTGGTATTCGGAATCGGCAACGTGCCTACCGGAATTACCTGGGTGCTTCGGCCAACCCAAGCTATAACGATCCGCTCTGGACCATCAACGAGTTGACCAACTTCTCGGAAGTGGACCGCCTGATTATGAACTCCGAAATGGTCATTACGCCCAAAGACTGGTTTAGCATCACGGCACGGGGTGGGATCGATATGTTCAGCGACCGCCGGGTAACGAACAACCCGGTGAACTCGGTCGAAAATTCGGGCGCAGGTACGTATGACCAGCGGATTATTTCCGAAAAAGAACTGAACCTGGACGTAATTGGCCGGGCGAGCAAAGATTTTGGCGAGAACATAACCAGCACGCTGATTTTGGGCTTCAACATCAACGATCGGACGTCCAACCTGCTGGGCGGTACCATGAATAACTTCATTCTGGAAGAAGCCCCTGCCAATTTCGCCAACTCGATTGCCGCCAACAACTATCCGTTCAATACCGAATCGCATCGTCGGACAGCGCGGTTGTATTCTACACTGAATCTGGGCTTCTTTAACCAGTTATATGTCAATGGATCGCTGGCCAGCGAATCGGGGTCAACGTTCGGAAGTGCGTCAAAATCGACCTTTTACTACCCATCGGCGGATGTGGCCTGGCAGTTTAGCCAATTGCCCGTTTTCCGGGGCACCCCACTGTCGTTTGGTAAGCTACGGGCATCGTATGGGATCGTAGGTATTCAGCCCGAACCCTATCGGAACACCACCCCCTATATTGCAGCCTCGTTTACCGACTGGGGTACGTCACTAACCAGCTCGGGCTACGGTGGCGCATACGTCGAAAGTGCTACACAGGGCGACCCGAACCTGTTGCCGGAACGCAAAACGGAATGGGAAATCGGGGGCGATCTGCGGCTCTTCAAAAACAAACTGACCATCGGCTATACCTATTACCAGAACCAGATTCGTGATTTGCTGCTACAAGTGTCATCGGCCGGTTCAACGGGCTTCAGCCAGAAATACACCAACGCTGGGAGTATGGAAAACAAAGGGATGGAGGTCGATTTTAACCTGAACGTACTCCAGAAGAACGATTTCCAGTGGAATGTATTTGCGAACTGGAGCCGTAACAAAAACCGCGTAACCAGTCTTGGCGGTACCGAAATCATCACGTTCACCAGCGGGGCGCTGAGTACGGTGGCACATGTAGGCGACGCATTATCGTCTTTCTATGGCGGTGTCTATCAGCGCAATGAAGATGGCTCTATGAATCTGACCGCCAATGGATTCCCGAAATTGGGCACCACGCTGGGCATTGTAGGTGATCCTAACCCCGACTGGCGTGGTGGATTTGGTACGAACCTCTCCTATAAAAAACTGTCGCTGAATGTGTTGTTCGAGACCTTCCAGGGGGGCGATTTCTACGAAGGAACCCGTGGCGTACTAGTCAATTTTGGTACCTATGCCGATGTGGGCAATGAAGTGACGCTATCGAAAGACATGTACAACTACGCCGGGACGCTGTTCAAAGCGGGTACAACCCTTCGTGGTAACGTAAAAGATTATGGCGGAGGCCCGGTGCTTCTGGACCAGTCATTCTACACATCGATTGGTGGGCACTCAGGGCAGTTGACGGAACAGTTTGTACGGGATGGAAGCTGGACCCGCATTCGGGAGATTACCCTGGGCTATCAACTTAACTCAGCCGGGTTCCGCAAGAAAACCAAACTTGAATCGGTCAGTTTCGCCGTTACAGCCCGGAATCCGGTGCTCTGGACGAAGGTGGTGGGCATCGACCCCGAAACCAACGTATCGGGCGTAGGCAATGCCCGTGGGGTCGACTATTTCAATAATCCCAGCACCAAATCGCTGGTGCTTAGCCTGAAAATCAACTATTAATGGTAACGCGGGTGGAAACCCGCGATCGTTTACTTTATAATCGCGGGTTTCCACCCGCGTTACCTATTACTTCCATGAAACTACGATATAAAGCCATTTTTGCCGTATTGATTGGGCTGACGTCTTCTGCCTGTGAGTCGCTGGTGTCGGATATGAACCAGGACCCCAACAACCCTACCGACGCTTCGGCCGAATATATTTTTACCGGGACACAAGTTGCCCACATCGCTTCGCAGGAGGGGATGGCCAGCCGGCTCACCATTGTCTGGACAGGCTATGGGTTTGGCGCGTTCCAGCAGTTTGGTACCTGGGGGCAGTATCAGATTACCGCTGCCAATTTCGACGACGACTGGAACCTGTTCTTCACCGGAACCAACAAAAATGCGGTGCGGGCACTGGACAAGGCCAATCAATTGGGCAACCGGGTTATGGCCGGTATCACTAAAATCATTCAGGTCCACAACATTAGCACGGCTACCGAACTCTGGGGTGATGTCCCCTTTACCGAAACCGCCAATACCTTGAAATATCCGAATCCCAGGTTTGAGACCCAGGCCGAGCTGATTCCAAAACTGATTGCTCAGTTGAACGATGGTATCGCAGACCTTGAATCGGGTATCGGAACGGTTGGTACAAAGGACCTGTTTTTTGCAGGTGATCTCACGAAATGGAAACAGGTTGCCAATACCCTGAAAGCCCGTCTATACACCGATCTTAAGCAATACAACGAAGCCTACACAGCGGCTCAGTTAGGAGTAAGCACCTATGCCAACTCCATGTATTCGCCACACGGGACAACGGCCAGTGCCAACGAAAACCAGAATTACAGCTTCCTGACCAACATTCGGGCGGGGAGCATCACGGCTGAAGGGGCCTACAACGCCGAACTGCTTAACCCGGCCAAAACGACTACGTATCGGGGAAATGCTAAAACCAACGAAACGGCCCGCTTCAAGTTCTATTACCTGGAAAATGGCGTGAACGCACCGGGGGTAATCGAGCCCAATACCCTGACAACCACAACAAACCGGGGCTTCTTTGCCCGTGATGCCAGCTTCCCGCTTGTGACCTACCAGGAAAATATCCTGACACTGGCCGAAATGGCTTTGCGTTCGGGCAAAGGGTTCGACGCGGCACTGGCGCATCTGAATACCTACCGGAGTTTCCTGAATGGTGGGGGCTACCTGCATGCTACATATAAAGTGGCTGGTACTTACAAATACGACCCCTACGTTGCCGCCGATTTTGAGGCTGGGGGCATCGAAAACAAGGACGGGATTGCTGCCGATAAGGCGTTGCTGCGTGAGATTCTGGAAGAGCGGTACGTAACCTTCTACGGCCAGCACATGGGCTGGAACGACGAGCGTCGCACGCGTGCTGAAGGGTTGGGCGTCAAGCTGAAGCCCAACAACGGGAGCCAACTGCCCGGTCGGTTCATCTATTCGCAGAATGAACTTAACTCAAATCCAAACAGCCCACGTTCAGCGCCAAGCCTGTTTGAATCGGTTACCATTTTTAAGTAATTTTTTGACAGGATTGACAAGATTCACAGGATTAGGTTCTGATCCTTAAATCTTGTGGTTTCTGTAAATCCTGTCGAAAGTTTCTATCAATCATGCGAATAAAAAATGTTGATCCGTAATGCATTCTAAAATCTACATAGTTCTTGCCACTGTTTGTCTGGGTGTCGGTTCTGCCTTGGCTCAGACTCCTTTTTCGGCGCAGGAAGTAAAGGCACTGCAAAAGCAGGCGAAAGGCATTGAGATTGTCAAAGATACGTACGGCGTTCCGCACGTATACGCCAAAACCGATGCTGATGCGGTATTCGGCGAAATGTACATTCAGTGCGAAGAGTTTTTCGATAAGGTCGAAACGTCGTTGATTGGGCGGCTGGGTCGGTCGGCTGAACTGGAAGGCGAAGGGGCTATCTATCGGGACCTGTGGACCCGGATGTTTATCGACTCCACGCAGGCCGTTCAGTTGTATCAGAAAACCCCCGACTGGCTCAAAAAACTGTGCGATGCCTACGCCGGCGGAATCAACTATTACCTGATCACCCATCCGGCTGTAAAGCCTAAACTCCTTAACCGGGTTGCTCCGTGGATGATTCTGATGAACAACGTTCCGGCTATGGGGGGGAGTAATGTTACCGAAGCTGATTTTAAAGCGTTCTACCTGAAAGAAGCCACTCAGCCTGCAACGGGTGGCCGAAGCTTTACCGCCGAACCGCCCAAGAATGATGGTTCCAATGGATTCGCCCTGGCGCCTTCCCGTACGCAGAGCAAAAAAGCGATGCTCTTCATCAATCCACACGCAGAATACTACGGGCGTATTGAAATTCATCTGGTTAGCGACGAAGGGCTCAATTCGTATGGGGCACCGTTTCTGGGGCAATTCAACATCTTTCAGGGTTTCAACGAGTCGCTGGGCTGGATGCACCCGGTTTCGCTATCCGACGCCAAGGATTTATACGCTGAGGATGTGGAATGGAAAAAAGGAAAATGGATGTATCGCTACGATGGCGTCTGGAAACCCGTTGATAGTACCGCCATTGAACTCCGTTACAAGAAAGGCGATAGCTGGGCAACCAAAAAATTTGTGACCTACCGCACGCATCACGGCCCGGTAGTGTATGCGACCGCCACCCGCTGGATTGCACTCAAAACCTACGAACCGAACATCGAACTGCTGGGGATGCACTGGCTGAAAATGAAAGCCCGAAACATGAAGGAATTCACCAATGCTATCAATGCGCGGGCAATGGTTGGTAGCAACATCGTCTATGCCGACAAGGAAGGCAATATCGCGTACTGGCACGGCAATTTCGTGCCGAAGAAAAACCCCTTACTCGACTGGCGTCGTCCGGTCGATGGCACCACCTCGGCTACCGAATGGCAGGGAACACATGAACTGACGGAGCTTCCGCACTACATTAATCCGGCCAATGGCTGGCTACAGAACTGTAACTCAACGCCTTTATACGGTGCTGGTGAACTCAATACAGAGATGCTAAACAAGCTCCCGTCCTACATGTTGCCGGATGGGCATACACCCCGCGCCGTTCATGCGGTCAAGGTGTTGACACCACTGAAAAACGCAACGATGGACGATGTGATCAAGGCATCGTACGATACCTATCTGCCCAGTGGTGAGCGCTTCATCCCCGGTCTTATAGCGGCTTACGCGACAGTGGGTGATTCGCTTAAGGCTAAACTGGCCCAACCCATCGAAACGCTGAAAGCCTGGAATTTTCGGACCGATACCAACTCAGTAGCTACTACACTTACGGTGCATTGGCTGGAAAAAGTTATCCAGCTCGACATGGCCCGACTGGCAAAGCCCGCCACCACGGAAGAACAGTATTCGCTAACCAACGGGGCTGCCGTCACAACCGAATTTCTGTCCCCGAAAGAGCAGGTTACCGCCTTAGCGCAGGTGGTGGCTGAACTCGAAAAAGAGTTTGGAACCTGGCAGGTTGCCTGGGGTATGGACAATCGGTTTCAGCGGATAGCGGATTCGGAACCCAGCGATGAGAAACTCAGTTGGGGCGTTCCGGCTACGCCAGGGTTTATGGGGTCGCTGAATGCCTATGTGAGCCGGAAAACGGCCAAAACGCATAAACGATACGGCATTACGGGCAATACGTTTGTGGCCGCCGTCGAGTTCGGCGATAAACTTCGGGCCAAAACCATTCTGACGGGGGGCGCCAGTTCTGACCCGACTTCGCCCCACTACCTCGATCAGGTGAAAGGTTACATTGACGGCACTTACAAAGAGATCTATTTCTACAAAGACGACGTGTACAAACACGCCGAAAAAATCTACCATCCAGGCGATAAGTAATCGTATGAAAAGACGTGATTTTGTCAAGTTGTCGGGTCTTGGGCTTGGGGCAACCATGCTGCCTGCCGGACTGATAGCCGGGAACCGGATTTCGGCGGAGGAACTACTGAATCCGGGACTGGACGTAACGGTCAAAAAGCGGCTGGCTGATGTCGCACTCAACGCTTCGAAGAGCAAAGGAGCTACCTACGCCGATGTTCGTATTGGTCGATACCTGCGTCAGTACCTGTTCACGCGCGAAAACAAAGTGCAGAACATCGTCAATTCGGAGTCATACGGGATTGGGATACGCGTCATTGCCAACGGAACCTGGGGATTTGCTTCGACCAATACCATGACCCCGGAAAGCATTGCCGAATGTGCTGTCATGGCGGTCGATATGGCGAAAGCCAACGCCGAAATTCAGCGGGAGCCCGTCGTGCTGGCCCCACAAAAAGGTGTAGGGGAAAAGACCTGGAAAACACCTATAAAGAAGAATGCCTTCGAAATTCCGGTTAAGGAAAAGATCGATCTGTTGATGGACGTGAACGGGGCCGCTCTGAAAAATGGGGCTTCGTTTGTTACGTCGAACCTCTTTTTTGTCAACGAACAGAAATACTTTGCCTCGACCGATGGCTCGTATATCGATCAGGATGTGCATCGGATGTGGCCAACCTTTACGGTCTCTGCCGTAAATCGACAGACAGGTCGGTTCAAGTCGCGGGATGCGCTGAGTGCTCCAATCGGGATGGGCTATGAGTATTTGTCGGATAATCCAGCCGAAAAAATCGTGATCCCGAACGGGCCAACCGTGTATCGGTATGCCTACAACATGATCGAGGATGCCACGGCAGCGGCTTTGCAGGCTAAGGAAAAACTCTCGGCCAAATCAGTCCCGGCTGGTAAGTACGATATGATTCTGGACCCGTCCAATCTGGGCCTGACTATTCATGAATCCGTCGGGCACCCGCTGGAACTGGATCGGGTGCTGGGCTACGAAGCCAATCTGGCCGGTACCAGCTTTGCGACGATGGAAAAGCTGCAATCGAAAAACTTCCAGTATGGCAGCAAGATCGTCAATCTGGTCGCCGATAAAATTCAGCCTAACACCATGGGGCTGGTTGGCTACGACGACGAAGGCGTTCCCTGTAAAAAGTGGGATTTAGTGCGGAACGGTATTTTGGTCAATTTCCAGGCGACCCGCGATCAGGTGCATCTGTTGGGTGAAACCGAGTCGCAGGGGTGCAGTTTTGCCGAAAGTTGGGATAGTGTTCAGTTTCAGCGTATGCCGAACGTATCGCTCCAGCCATCGGAAGGTAAATACAGCATTAACGATATGATTAGAGATACCGAAAAGGGTATTTATATCCTGGGTCGGGGGTCTTCGTCCATTGATCAGCAGCGGTATAACTTCCAGTTCAGCGGACAGCTTTTCTACGAAATCAAGGAGGGCAAAATTGTGGGTATGCTCGACGATGTCGCGTATCAGTCCAACACGCAGGAGTTCTGGAATTCCTGTGCCCGCATCTGCGATAAAGACGACTACCGACTGTTCGGCACCTTCTTCGACGGTAAAGGGCAACCGGGGCAGGCCAGTGCCGTCTCGCACGGCTGCCCTACCACCCGTTTCAATGGCGTAAACGTAATCAACACCGGACGGAAGATTTAAAAAAATAGTATTAGGAGCGAGTAGTGAGGAGCGAGAATGCTGACGCCTACTCTCTGGCTTGCGCCAGCATTCTCGCTCCTCACTACTCGCTCCTAATACTCCACAAAAACACATGGCTATTTTATCGCAGGAAGAAGCCAAACGGCTCATTGATAAAGTGTTGAGCTATTCCAAAGCCGACGAAATGAAGGTAGAACTGAACGGAGGTCGGACCGGAAATATCCGGTTTGCCCGGAACTCTGTTTCTACTGCCGGAGCGACTAACAACCTGACCGTATCGGTAACGGCTGTATTGGGCAAACGGATCGGAACGTCTGATATCAACGAGTTTGATGAGGCCTCGCTCGAAAAGGCAGTCCGTCGGGCAGAAGAGATGGCCCGTCTGGCACCCGAGAACCCGGAATATATGCCTATGCCGGGACCGCAAACCTACACCAGTCCACAGGCATTTGTCGAAACAACGGCTGGGATGAAAGCGCCCGATCGGGCTAGGCTGGCCGGGGCCAGTATCAAGTCGATTATGGCGAGTCAGTTGAGTGGCGCGGGATTTCTGGACGATTCAGCGACCTTCAACGCCATCGGCAATAGCAAAGGCTTATTCGGCTACCATAAAAGCACCAATGCCAATTTCTCGCTGACGATTCGTACACCCGATGGGACGGGTTCTGGCTATGCTGCGGGCGATTTCAACGACGTTAGCAAACTCAAGACGGGCGCCTTAACCGATATTGCCATCCAGAAAGCCCGCGCTTCGCAGAAGGCCGTTGCCCTGGAACCCGGTAAATACACGGTTATTCTGGAGCCGCTGGCGGCTGGCGAACTGATTCAGTTTATGATGCGGGCGATGGATGCCCGTACTGCCGACGAAGGCCGAAGTTTCCTGAGCAAGAAAGGGGGAGGAACACGCCTGGGCGAAAAGCTACTGGACGAACGGGTGACGATCTACTCCGACCCCACCGATTCGCAGGTGCCGAGTTCGCCGTTTTCGGGCGATGGTTATCCGTACGAAAAGGTGGTCTGGTTCGACAAAGGGGTGGTTAAAAATATGTCGTACTCACCCTATTGGGCGAAGCAGAAAGGCGTTAAACCCTTGCCCGAACCATCTGGCTTTGTCATGGAAGGCGGAACACAGTCGCTGGCCGATATGATCAAAGGCACTGAGAAAGGGATTCTGGTCACCCGGTTCTGGTACACGCGCTGGCTGGACCCACAAACCCTGCTCTACACGGGCCTTACCCGCGATGGGACATTCTACATCGATAACGGGCAGATCAAGCACCCGATTAAAAATTTCCGCTTCAACGAAAGTCCGGTTATCATGCTCAACAACCTCGAAGCCATCGGTATTCCTGAACGCACGCGGGGCTGCATGGTGCCACCCTTACGCATTCGTGATTTTACGTTCAGCAGCCTTTCGGATGCCGTATAACTCACTTTTACATCTTCCTCTTTTTTACAACCAATGAAAAACGTTACCGGACTCGTTCTCTCTCTTTTTGTGGGAACACTGCTGTATGGCCCGACGAAGGCTCAAAATTCAGAAGGTAATCAGAACCAGGTGGCCGCGCTGCAACGGCAGTTAGCCAGTATGCAACACCAGTTTGATGCCCTGGATAAAACCATCGACGACCTGACCTGGTCGCAGCGGCTGGGCGATGCCGTACTGGTCGATAAGATCATAATTACGGGGCCTCCTCCGGCTGTTATCAAAAACCCAACGGGTCAGGGTGCAAAAAATCCCGTTCGTTTTTCGGCCTATGTGTTTATCCCTACCAAAATTGATCCGTCGAAAAAATACCCGTTACTGGTGTTGCCGCATGGGGGTGTGCATAGCAATTTTAATACGGCTTACGCCCACATTATCAAAGAGCTAACCGCGCAGGAATACGTTGTCATAGCGCCTGATTATCGGGGGAGTACGGGCTATGGCCAGGGCTTTTACCAGCTCATCGATTACGGCGGCCTGGAAGTAGAAGACACCAAAGCCTGCCGGGATTACATGCTCGAAAACTACGACTTCATCGACAAAAAACGGGTCGGTATTCTGGGTTGGAGTCATGGCGGCATGATTACGTTGCTCAACCTGTTCAACCATCCTTCCGATTATGCAGTCGGGTATGCAGGAGTGCCTGTAAGCGATCTGATTGCCCGGATGGGCTACAAAAGCCAGAGCTACCGGGATGCCTATTCGGCTGATTATCACCTGGGCAAAACCGCCGACCAGAATGTTGAAGAATACCGGAAACGCTCTCCAGCCTGGCAGGCCCACAAGCTACAGACTCCACTTCTGATTCATACCAACACCAACGACGAGGATGTAAACGTGCTGGAGGTGGAGCATTTGATTAAATCACTTAAAGCCGAAGGCAAGAAGTTCGAGTACGAAATCTACAAAGAGGCTCCCGGCGGCCATACTTTCAACCGGATCGATTCATATGGGGCGAAGGAAAGCCGAATGAAAATCTATGATTTTCTGGCCCAGTATCTGAAGCCTAACAAAAAATTCAAGGACGTAAAAGAACTGATCGAAGCGAGCTATTTTCCAAAATCGGGCAAATAGTATCGTTGAGCCGTGCGGTAATTTTGTCATTGCGACGAAGGAGCAATCTTTGGGGACAACAGAAACGCCTTCTCCGAAGATTGCTCCTTCGTTGCAATGACAAAAAACGCTTACTATTGTGACTCTTCAACAGGTGGAGGGGCACCAAAGCGCTTGTGTGAACCTTTCAATTCGCCGTGCGAATGAATAAGCACAGTCGTAAGCAACGCGAAAAATACAAGGACAACTCCAAAATTGATCGCCCATTGTTTAGGTGCCAAACGACTATGCGTGAAAACGGGATGGGCTTTTCTGATCAGGAAGGCGACGACCAGCCAATTGACGATGTATAAGTACTGCTCAATGCGATAGCCGCTCATAAAGGCCCCCGTAATGAACAGACTAAACAGAATATACAGGCCCAATAAGCTTAGAAAGAGGGCAAAAACTTCATTTTCTGAGTACGAGGCCGGGTTGGCTTTGTTCTGGTAAAATCGAGCCCAGTACCAGCCGGTCATACCAAGAACCATACCCAGCGAAACCAGTTGAACTGCGTTAATAACCGGACTGTCGGGCGATACGTCGATCTTGCTGAAAATGTCCTGAAGGCGCTCTAGTTCAAACGATTGCTGCCATACAATGTACGGAATCACCAGCATGACCATCAACAACGGGAACCAGATCTGGCGTTTAGGTTGAGTCGGTTCGTTCGGCTCCCATTCAGAAGTCAGGGTACCATAGGCCATTCCCAGGCCACCGAAGAAGCCCAGCGAATACTCCATGACATTCCAGAAATTAAATTTGATGTCGGTCAGATTGCCGAGTACCTGAAGAAAGTTACCGAAAGCAAAACCGAATCCCCCGCCTAAACCCGCGAATACAGCAACCCGTAAAGCCGAGTCGTATCGTTGACGGACCAGGTACCAGGTTAAGGCTACAGCGGCTCCAAAGCAAACGGCCCACATTTCGGAACGAGGGGGTGTCATTCGCCAGTCGAATTCTTCAATCAGGAAGAAGTAGAACAACGCCCCGCCAACCACCATCTCAACAATCACCTCGTGCCATTTTACGGGCTTGGTGGGCGAGTCGGTCAGGGCGAGGCCAAACAGTCCACCGCCTATAAACCCATACAACCCCCCAATCACAAACAGCATGGTTAGCCCGTAGAACACATTAATGAATTCGGTATCGCGGCCATAACCTACCACAATGCCATAGCTCGCCAGCCCACCAATCCCCCAGCCAATAGCGCCCGCCAGCGTGACCGCAAAAAAACGGGCGTACCAATCAGTCCGTTTCGCCACCAGCAGAACACTCAGAGAACCAATAGCGCCCGCCCAGGCGGCACCGTATTCGTGCCCAAACTGCCCGCGAATGGCCCAGGCGGTTCCGAGCGACAGACCCACCACGAGCATAGCAAAAGAAATAGATTTGTTTCCCATGCGGAGACACAGCTAAGTAAGGATATAGGAATCGTTTCCTGATATACCACACTTCGCTATGAACAGGCTATTGGCCAGAAGCTGTTCTGGGGAAGTAATGCCTCTATAGCCATGGGGATGTTACCTGTTTCGCCGGTATGGGACAATCGGTCAGGCTTCAAACACAGGCAGCCAATCGCCCGATTGCGCCAGCAGTTGCATAAAAACACTGAAGGCGATCCCCATATCTTTTTCGACCGCAAACTTGAGCACTTTCATCGACCGAACCATGTGCTTTTTGATCGCACTACTCGATATGCCTAAAATCTGTGCAGCTTCGTCATAGCTCTTTTCCTGCTGCCGACATAGTTTGAAAACTTCCCGACTCTGCGGGGGTAAAGTGTCCAGCACCCGCTGCAAAAACTGCTGATATTCCCTGGCTTGCAGACTTTCTTCCGTATCGTTTTTGGAGACGGTGTAATTCCGTAAAACTTCCCCCTTGATCCGATCTTCAACAGCCGCACGTTTCAGCATGTTGAAGGTGTGATTTTTTGTAATAGTAAATAGGTACGATTTAAATGAACTGACTTCCTGTATGGCCCAGCGGTCTTCCCAGATTTTCATGAATACTTCCTGGCATATGTCGTTCGACAGCTCATTGGATTTGATGAACTTAAACACGAAGCGATACAGATCGGGCCGGTAAAAATCGTACAGTTTACGGAATGCTTTTTCATCACCTGTCGACATACGGTTTAGTAAAAAGTTCTCATTAGGAAACGTCATTACAGTGAGCGAGTTAGTTGTTGGTAAAAACGGTTAGCGCAAGTGTATAGGAAGGTGCAGACCAGAATAAGTCGAGAAGGATGCGAGTAAAAGAAGCGTCTTGTAGAAGTCCAATAAAATCACTGTTGCTTAAAATTATATTACGTGATTTACTCAAATATAAAAATATTATTTGTTTATAGATTTCTTGTGTAGAATATAAATTCAGGACTTATGTCTATTTGCCAGAGTTTATCTTGTCGTCCAAACTAGATTGGTAATTAACCGGGAAGCAACTGGCTTTTTAGAAGAACCTGTTTTGATTTTTATGGCAATGGCGTTTTTTCCTTCCCGATGCAGGGGGAATCTCAAGTCTCAGGAAATTCGAGATCCCTTATTCTTCGGAAGGGTAAAACACACGTATTGCAGAAGAAATTTGCAAACAGTTAGACAGGTTTTTACCCCCTTTGCCGAACTCAAAATAAGCAAGGAATCGTAGGTGTTTTTACTTATGTAGATGCTGTAATCCAGCTTGTTGTATTTGGTGTTGTTTTGGAATTGGCTGAAAATAGAGCCTTATCTGATGACTAAATTTCAACCCCAAATTCACTACCTTTAAGAGTACTATTCTTTGTATGGGATAGATCGTGGAAAAAATTGACTTTTAGTCAAATCAGGCAGTAATCGGTTCGTTGGAAAAGTCCAGAATGGTGGATGAAACGCGATAGTGTCTGTATTTAAGAATATTTTAATAGACTATGGATTTAATTCGCGCTGCGTTACGAAAACCGATCTCCATTCTGGTGATTGTTGCCAGTCTGTTTTACTTTGGTATTGGGGCCGTACGTACGATCAAGATTGATATTTTTCCCAATCTGAACCTGCCCGTTATATACATTTCCCAACCCTTTGGCGGCTATACACCCGACCAGATGGAGTCGTTTTTCGGGAAACAGTACGTCAACCTGTTGCTCTATGTATCGGGAGTAAAAAGTATTGAAACCAAGAATATTCAGGGGATTACGCTCCTGAAACTGTCCTTCTACGAAGGGACCAACATGGCCCAGGCGGCAGCCGAGGTATCGGCCTATTCGAACCGGGCTCAGTCCAGTTTTCCGCCCGGTTCACAGCCGCCTTTTATTCTCCGGTTCGATGCTTCTACGCTACCTGTAGGGCAGTTGGTGTTAAGTAGTCCCAAACGAACCAACAACGAACTCCAGGATTTGGCCAACGTGTACATCCGGTCGGGGTTTACGTCGGTGCCGGGGCTGGTATCGCCTGCGCCGTTCGGCGGAAATGCCCGCTCGATTGTCATTAAAGCCGATCCCGAGCTGCTGCGGGCGCATAACCTTACTCCCGATCAGTTGGTAGCCGCCTTACGCATCAACAACACAGCTACTCCGGCCGGAAACGTTCGGATTGGCGATTATAACTACTTCACACCGGCCAACACTACGGTTCGGAACATCGAGGATTTTGGCAATATTCCGCTCTATACAGGCACCGTACAAAACCTGTACCTGAAAGACGTAGCCACGATTGAAGACGGGGCCGATATCACACAGGGCTATGTGCTGGTCAATGGCAAGCGGTCGGTTTATCTGCCTATCACTAAATCGGCCGATGCCTCAACCTGGGAAGTCGTTCAGAATCTGAAAGCCGCCCTGCCCCGTTTCCAGGCCTTGCTACCTGAAGACGTAAAGCTGACCTATACGTTCGATCAATCGGTTTACGTCATCAACGCGGTCGAGAGTCTCATGACTGAAGGAGCCATTGGGGCTATTCTGACGGGTCTGATGGTACTCCTGTTCCTGGGCGATGTACGAGGGGCGTTGATCGTTATCATCACCATTCCGACCTGTATCATTTCGGGGGTATTGTTCCTGTCGCTATTTGGGCAAACGATCAACATCATGACCCTAAGCGGTCTGTCGCTGGCCATCGGGATTCTGGTCGATGAGAGTACGGTGACCATCGAGAATATTCACCAGCATATGGACATGGGCAAACCGAAAGCCCTGGCGATCTGGGATGCCTGTAAAGAAATTGCCTTCTCGAAACTCCTGATTCTGTTCTGTATTCTGGCCGTATTTGCTCCGGCCTTTACCATGACGGGCATACCCGGTGCGTTGTTCCTGCCGCTGGCCTTGGCTATCGGTTTTTCGATGATCACATCGTACCTGATGGCGCAAACGCTGGTACCCGTTCTGGCCAACTGGATGATGAAAGAGCATACGCATGTCAGCAATGGCAAGGCTCCGAAACGAAAAGGCCGGAAATTACTCAAATTCAAACATGGGGTTGTATCGACCAACGGAAATGGTCACTACGAAAAAGAAGCCCTGTTGCGGTCGAAAGAGGCACTGGCCGAGCGGGACGATTTGAATAACGATGGTAAAATCAGCTACTTTGAACGATTACGCAGCCGATTCACCCGATTCATCCGCCGGATTCTGCCCTATCGGAAAGTGATTGTAACCACGTATGTGCTGGGTTCGATGGCCATTGTGGTGCTGCTCATCACGAATATCGGGCGGGATGTATTGCCCAAAGTAGCCGGGCATCAGTTTCAGGTTCGCCTGCGGAATCCAGATGGTACGCGACTCGAAAAAACCGAAGCAACCATGCTGAAAACCATCGATGTGTTGAAGAAGATGGTTGGCAAAGACAATATTGAAATCACCTCGGCGATGGTTGGTATGCACGGCGCTCAGTTCTCGACCAGCCCGATTTACCTGTTTATGGCGGGGCCGCAGGAAGGGGTGCTACAGGTGAGCCTGAACGAAGACTATGATGTGGATCTGGACGAGCTGAAGGATAAGTTCCGGGCCAGCATGAAGCAGGCTTTGCCCGATGTCAAACTGTCGTTCGAGCCAATCGAGTTGACGGATAAGATTCTGAGCCAGGGGTCGCCTACGCCCATTGAGGTCAAACTGTCGGGCAAAAACAAGAAACAGAACGAGGAGTATGCCAACAAGGTCATTGCGAAGCTGAATAAAATCCGCTACCTGCGGGATGTTCAGATTGGGCAGGCCACCAAATACCCAACCATCAACGTAAATATCGACCGGACGCGGGCCGCTCAGCTAGGCACCGATATTTCGGCCATTTCGCGCTCGTTGATTGCCGCTACATCGTCGTCGCGGTATACTGAGAAAAGTGTCTGGATCGACCCCAAATCCAGCCAGACGTATACCGTACAGGTTCAGGTGCCCGAAAACCGAATGACGAGTGTCAATGATCTGGGCGAAATTCCGGTATTACCCAATGCCAACCGGCCGGTACTGAGCGATGTAGCTACCTTACAGAAAGGCACTTCGTACGGCGAAAACGACAATATTGGCGCGATTCCGGTACTGTCGGTCACAGCCAATCTGAACGATATCGATCTGGGGACAGCCGCTCGCGACGTGCAGAAAGCCATCGATTCGCTGGGCGAATTACCACGTGGCTTAACCATAAAAATGCAGGGGCTGACGCAGGTGCTGATCGATACGCTCGACAGTCTGCAAACGGGCCTGCTGACGGCGATTGTCGTTATCTTCCTGATGCTGGCGGCCAACTTCCAATCGTTCAAGGTCTCGCTGGTGGTGTTGTGTACGGTGCCCGCCGTACTGCTCGGGTCGCTGATTTTACTGATGCTGACCGGCTCAACGCTCAACCTACAGTCGTATATGGGCATGATCATGTCGGTAGGGGTATCCATCTCCAACGCCGTTCTGATGGTAACCAATGCCGAAGAACTTCGGATGCGGAACGGCAATGCCCTGCTCTCGGCGCGGGAAGCGGCTTCGATTCGGATTCGGCCCATTCTGATGACCAGCGTGGCGATGGTGGTCGGTATGATTCCGATGGCGTCCGGCTTAGGGGAGGGTGGTTCACAAGCCGCTCCGCTGGGTCGTGCGGTGATCGGTGGACTGATTGCCTCGACCTTTGCCGCCCTGTTTATTCTGCCGCTGGCCTTTGCCTGGGTACAGGAGAAAACATCTACCGAGTCGGTATCGCTCGATCCCGAAGATAAAGAGAGTAAGTACTATACGAATGTGGATTTGCTGAATTAAACCCATTCGTTCATTCTATCGAAACGGTTTCCCGTTTTGTAACAATTAATTGACATGCACCGTCGAATCTCAGTCCGTAATTTGTTTGTCCTAGCTGGGGGCTTGTTGCTGGCCAGTTTGTTTGCCCAATGCCATTCGTCTGAAAGTAAAGCCGAAAAAGAAGAAGAGGAAAGCGATTCGGTTGCGGCACCAGCGCCCACCGAAGTATTCGCCTTAACCAAAGGTAAACTGGCTTCGTCGCTAAACATTCCCGGTGAACTGATCGCGTACCGGGATGTGGATATTTATGCTAAAGTGAGCGGGTTTATTAAAACGCTCAATGCCGATGTGGGTTCTGAAGTGCGCGAAGGGCAGTTGCTGGCACAGGCCGAAGCGCCTGAACTGAGTGCACAACTGGCCTCTGCCGACTCGAAGCTCAAAGCTCAGGAAGCTCTTTCGATTGCCAGCAAAGCCAATTACGAACGGGTACTGGAAGCCAGCAAGTTTTCTGGAGCCGTATCGAAAAATGATGTCGATCAGGCACTGGCCAAACGGAATGCCGACCTGGCTCAACTGGAGGCCGCTAAATCTGCCTATCGGGAAGTGGCGACTCTCAAAAACTACCTGGCTATCCGGGCTCCGTTCGATGGGATTATCAGCGCACGTAATGCCAGTACAGGGGCTTACATTGGCCCTGCCGGTAAAGGGTCGGAGTTTCCGCTGTTTGTGCTGACCGAGCAGAAACGCCTTCGTCTGGTCGTGGCTGTGCCTGAAGCTTATACGGGCTATGTACATGAAGGAAGCGAGGTGAGCTTTACGGTCAAAACGTTTCCGAACCGCACATTTACGGGGAAAATCAAACGGCTATCGGGCGCGTTGGACAAGCGGCTGCGCTCGGAGCGGGTAGAGGTCGATGTGATCAACAGCGACAAAAAGCTCTTGCCTGGTATGGTTGCCGAAGTGACGCTCCCCCTGCCTACGCAGAGCAATACGTTTATCGTTCCGAAAGCCGCGCTGGTCAACTCCACAACGGGTGTCTTTGTGATTCGGGTAAAGGATGGAAAATCGGAGTGGGTTTCGGTTAAGAAAGGACTTGAGGCCGACAATAAAATTGAAATCTTCGGTGATCTGAACGAAGGCGATCAACTCGTTTCGACCGCCAGCGAGGAGATTCGCGATGGCGCACCAGTGAATGTGAAGTAGTACAAGTGTTCAATCTAGAGTAGTTTAGATTATCTGGATTCGATTTTTTGTCATACCGACGTAGGAAGGATCTCGAATTTTCCGACACTTGAGATCCCTTCTGCCCCGGGATGACAAAAATCAACCTAATCTATTTTCAATGATTTACTTAGCTTCGATCAATCATTAATTGCCTGATAGACCAACGGTTTGAAGGCTTTGTCGGTGTTGGACACGTATGGTCCCCACATTTGTCGGTAAATCAGCACCAGCATATCTTCTTTGGGATCGACCCAGTACGACGTTGAAAACACACCACCCCAGGAATACGTACCTACCTGACTGGGGGTAAACTTGCTCCCATTTTCGGAAATGACCAGAAAACCGAAGCCGAATGTATTGTCGCGGGCATGATCGCCGATGTTGGGGTTTAGGTCACCGATTTGATTCATGGTCATCAGGCGAACCGTATTTCGGGCCAGCAGTCGCACCCCATTATACTCGCCACCATTCAGCAGCATTTGCAGGAAAATGGCATAATCGTAAACGGTAGACGACAAACCGCCACCACCCGAAAAGTAATCCGTTTTTTGTAACGGATAATTCATGTCGAGTGCTCCGCCAAAGACCGATGCCTGCTTCTGGATCGTTCCGGTGGAGTCGCCGAGGAAAAAGTTGACCAGTCGCGGGCCTTTTTCGGACGGTAAATTGAAATAGGTATCTTTCATACCCAGTGGCTGGCAGATTCGCTTCTGAAAAAACGCTTCCAGCGACATACCCGACCACAACTCGACCAGATAGCCTAATACATCCATGTTCAGGCCGTATCGCCATTGTTCGCCAGGCTGAAAAAAGAGCGGCAAAGTCCCCAGGCGAGTCATGGCGTCGGAAAGTTTCTGGCCTTTTACGCCCACGCCACCCGTCATGTTACTTTTGGCATAAATAGCATTTTCGGCCGGTGTACCGATGGCTGGGTAGCCCAAACCCGATGTATGCGTTAGCAAATCGCGAATGGTAACAGGCCGTTTAGCTGGTACAGTGGTGTAGGTAGTATCTTTTGGATTGAATGTCGCCAGCACCTTGGCATTGGCGAAGGATGGAATGAATTTGGAAACCGGATCAGCCAGCGAAAATTTGCCTTCTTCCCAGAGCATCATCACCGACACGCAGGTAAGCGCTTTAGTCTGAGAGGCAACTCGGAAAATGCCATTTTTGTCGAGCGGTACTTTTTTGGTCAGGTCATTATATCCGTGTGCTTTGTAGAACACGATTTTGCCGTGACGGGCGATCAGCACCACCGAACCGTTCACCCATTTCTGTTTTACCCAATCGTCCATGCCCGCATCCAGACGGGCCAGTCGATCGGCAGAAAAGCCACCTACCGCAGGAGCAGCTTCGGTCAAAACGGTAGCTTTGGGCTGGCCCTTCGCCGTGTAGGTATACGAAAGAAGGCAGGATAGCAGCCATGCAATGGAAACGTAGCGATTCATAGTCAGTTGGTTAGGGAGGGATGTTCAGTCAGCGTATCAGGATAAATCAGTGGTCAGCTTTTTGGCTGCAATCAAAAAGAGCGCTACTGAGCCAAAACTGATCAGGATCGTAATCGACATCGCCCAGCGCAGCGATTCGGCTCCCAGCGACGGAGCCAGCCCATCGCTGATCATTCCGACAACCAGCGGACCAAACCCCAGGCCGATGAAGTTGAGGGCAAAAAACAGAATGGCGGAGGTAAGCGACCGCATCGACGCCGGAACAAGGCTATGCGAAATTGCCACCGAAGGACCCAGATAGGTACTGTGAAGCGATGCGGTCAGGCCCAGGCAAACAATCGAAAACGTTGTATTCTGAAAAAAAATAGCACCAGCCGCACAGGGAATCGAGAGCATAATGGCATAGGCCGGAATGTTCAGGTACCGCCGTTTATCGGTCTTGCCAAACCGATCTGTTAGAAGCCCTCCCGCGAACGAACCAAATGCTCCGCCAAGACCAAAGATGGGACCCAGTAGGGCACCTATTTCTGCGTTTTTCATGCCGTGAAGCCGCGCCAGGAACGACGGTGCCCAATTCGTCAGGCCATAGATGCAAAAGACGTGCAAGCCTGTGGCCAACGCCAGGTAAACGAAGGTTTTGGTAGCATATAACCGCTTTAATACCTCGCGTAACGAGGGCGATTCGTGGGGTGAAGTTGTGCCTAAATCCGTAGCCCCGCGCCGAGGCTCTTTCACGGTCGCATAAAACAGCAATGAGAAGATAACCCCCGGTATCCCCACCGCATAAAATGCGGTGCGCCAGCCAAGATGCTGGTTGAGATAGCCACCCATTAAAAACCCGACCAGTATGCCGAAATAGATGCCAGTTGAGTAAATCGAGAGCGCTGTGGAGCGTTTTTCGGGAGGGAAGTAATCGGAAATCATGGCATGGGCTGGAGGACTCCCCCCAGCCTCGCCAATTCCTACGCCAATACGGGCCAGCAGTAATTGAGTGAAGTTCCGCACCAGGCCCGAGCAGGCCGTCATGACGCTCCATATCGCCAGCGACGCGGCTACCGTGTTCCGACGATTCGTTTTATCGGCAAAACGGGCGATAGGAATACCCAGCGTAACATAGAACAGCGCAAACGTAAACCCGGAGAGTAGCCCAAGCTGCGTATCGGACAGGTGCAGGTCCCGTTTGATGGATTCCTGGAGAATCACAAGGAGTTGCCGGTCCACAAAGTTAAAGACATAGACCAGGGTCAGCATTACCAGAACATAGTTCCGGTACGGGCTGCTGACGGCCTCATTCTGAGCGGCTTCCTTAGTTTGCATAAAGGCGGGCGATAAAGAGATTATGCCACTAAAAAAGCCAGTATACAAGAAGAATTACTGTTGGAATGCTTTGCCCAGTAAGAAGCCGCTAACGGTTTAAGTATTGACGATGGAGGAGCATTACAGTTAGGTCCTTATCGAGGCCATCAACTAAAAGTTATAGCCGAAATGTAGCCCTGGTTCAGGGGTGTATTTTGGCCACTTGTCATCTTTTACAGTAAAACCATCAGGCATTTTAGTGTGATAAGGGCGGCCAGCAATACCAAGTGATGGTTGTATAAACAATCGATCCTTAAAGAGTTTTATGTGATAACCAACTCGATACGAGTTGAAAATATGAAAACCATTATCCACCTTAGCACCGTTGTTATTCACAAAGGTTTGCCACATAGGCATTATGTGGACTGCTGCGTAAAGACCTTTCCAGAAAAAACGTTGATAAGCAAGGCCAATACCATAGTCTCTTATATACCCTGGGAATTTCTCTTCTGGCTTTCCATATGATTGGTTGAAAAATGGGTTAATGCCAAGTGGCCAGGCATATTTCCAGGTTATTAGTTCAACAGAAAGTACATCCTTTCCTGTAATCCGGTATCCTACATTGAGTTGCGCGAAGTCGGGAGTGTTTGTAGTAGCCAGATTGCCCAATAAAAACAGCGTGCTCCCAACGAACCACCGTTTGTACGTACTGTCTTGTCTGGCATATTGTGCATTCACCCGTAAACTACTTGCCAACACTAAGGCTAAGCCAATCCATAAAATATACTTTTGCATGTCTGTTTTAATTGATCTTAAACGTTCATGCAAAAGTAGATTGGCACTAGACCTGAAATCGTTCACTTAAGTTAAGAAAGGAATCGGATTGCCTTTCGGGGTTATCTTAGAAAATTCCTGAGCGTATACTAGTTTAGGAAGCCCGTAATTCGTGCAATCAACGGCTTTCGTTAGACGCTTTTATGACTAAAAATTATACCCAATATGAAGCCCAGGCTCCCAGGGGAAGTAGTTAGGCCATTTATTTTCTACGGCTTTAAACGATTGGGGTACATTGGTTCTTATGGGCCAATAACTTAATCCAATAGATGGCTCAAAAAAGAAACGGTTTTTAAATAGTTTAATCTGGTAGCCCAAACGAAAGGTCAGATATAGGGTGTATCCATTTCCGATCTTTTTATTAGTCTCATCCAGATATTTTTCAAAAGCATTCAATGCATGGAGAGATGTATAGGCTCCTTTCCACCAAAAACGCTGGTAGGCTACTGTAGGGGCAAGTATGCGGGCATGGCCGGGATAGTTTAGCCCTGGTGCATCAAATGAAGGGCCCCAGGGGATACCTAGTGGCCAGGCATAAATGGATCGTTTAAATTCAAAGGAAACAACATCGCGAGGGGTTATCCGATAACCAACATTTACTTGTATAAACTCAGGGCTGTTTACTTTATCCAAATTACCAAACATCAGGAGCGTACTCCCAACGAACCACCGTTTGTACGTACTGTCTTGTCGGGTATTTTGCGCTTTAACGTGTAAACAGCCTGCTATCAATAAGGTCAACGTGAACGATAAAATTTTCTTTTGCATATCAATTTGTTGTTAAACGATAATGCAAAGGAAGATTGGTGAGGTACCATCAGTCGTTCACTTAAGTTAAGAAATGAACCCTATCCCTTACTTTTCTCTACAATTCTGGCTCTCAGCCTGCTCAACGATTGGGGTTTAATACCTAAGTAGCTTGCTAATTGATGCTGTGGAATACGCTGGATAAGGTCTGGTCTGTTTTGTAGTAAGTTCAGGTAGCGTTGTTCGGGGGAAGACGTTTTAAACTCGTCAAAGTCAATTCGTTGTTTGGCTAACAGTTCTTCTGATAGGATTCTACACATGGTATCAAACTTTGGAAATTTGCTGTTCACCTCTGCTTCCATATCCGTATTTGAAATCAGAAGTATGCTGTCTTCTACACAACTTATATAATAGTCGGACGGAGTTTTGCTAATGACACAAGGCGGTGTTAAAGCCTCCATTTCTGTGTAGAAAGCAGTCGTTTTTTCGTCGCCATCCAGTACATAATAGGTTCGAATACAACCTTTCAGGACAAAGTAGCTATCTTTCGATTTTTGTCCTTCTTTGAGTAAAATCGTCCCTTTCTTTACCGAGTGAAATAGGTCTAAAGAAAGGATTGCATTCTTCTCCTCTTCCGTTATAGTAATGTATTTTGAAATAAAGTCAAATAATGTGTCCTGCATTGTTTTATAGGTTATTGCCTTCTGTTACACTTGCCATCAACGGTTTACGGCTTGGCGATGGCGGGGCTTTTGAAAAACGTCTGCCCACTTTTTGCACAAAAGCTAAATAGAGTTACTAATGCTGAATTTACAACTGTCTGCCCCACTATTGCCAAACCGATGTTAGCCGTTCGTTTTTTGTCTAACAGCATTGTAAACTGAACCAAGATTTGTCAAATTGTTTGTTTAAAAGGTCGTCTTTCTTTATCCAAAAGTAAAGTCGCCCACAGTCACCCCACATCATTTCATTTTCTTCATTACTGTCTATTTGCAAAAGCAGTCGCCAATTTTTTGCATTTGGTTCAAGTGCTTTTACTTTTAGGTCGTTGTAGCCTGATGGGTCTCCACGATAAAGTCCATTAGTTACAAGTTCACACTCTAATTCCATTTCATTTTGTATGTTGTCTGAGTAGCCTAAAAGTTTATTTAGATTTCTGTCATTATAAACGTCCTCCCAAAATATATCATCTTCTCCGTCTGCAAAATCTTCATAAACTTCGTGTCCATATGAAGGTAAACTTATTTCTGATGCAATGTCAACCGAACAAGGTTTATAGCAAGAATATTCAGGCAAGTCTGATGGGAAATCAACTCTTGAAAGTTGCTTTATATCTCCGTTCCAATAAATTACTTTGAACTTGTTTTTGTCAATATAGTCAAAGCCCCAAACTTCTTGTTCTGCTGAATAAAAAAAGTATAGAAGTCCAGTGCTTGGTAATAAGTTGTCTTTGTCAAATAGTGAAGTTTCAGATAAATTAATTTGAGCAATAAAAGAAAGTGGTTTTGTTTTTGCCTCTTCTTTCTTACTGTTGAAAATTAAGAACTTTTTTTCTGTCGTTTCTACAATGTTATTTTCAGTTACCCAAGAAATTTCTTTTGGCAAGTCTGGTCTGCCACCAATTTTTGTCTGTCCAATAGAAATATTGTTTTCGTCTGTTGCTTTTTGGTAAAGTCTAATCGTGTTACGCAAAAGTGGTTGCAACTTGTCAAAATATTTACCAAGTCCGTTTGTGTCAAGTCTATTTTTAAATTCTTCTATATTCATTTTGGTGTCGCTTTAAAATGACGGCTAATGATAGTATTGCCGCAGTAGTTTGCCTAGCAATTTATTGCGGCAATACCTGTTAGGTGAAGTGCATTTACGAAAATTTTGCAGTAACTATTTTCTGCGTTTCGCCTAACGGTTTTCGGCTTGGCGATGTGGCGGATTTTTAGCACAAAAGTTGAATAGAAGTACTGCTGTTGAATACCTTGCACAAATGTCCAATCGAAGTCGTTCAGCCCCGCTTTTGGCAATACCTTGTTATGCGGGTCGGCTTTTATTCTTTGTCCATTTGATAAATTCTTGAATAGCCACCAAATTCAGTTCCTTTCAAGTTGTCTTCAATTAATTTTTTAGCAATCTCGAAGTTCACAACCATACAACCTGCTTCCATTGTACCACTTCCAATACTTCCACCATCAACGTGTCCAAGTCCTGTCCAACCCAATAGTTCATTTAAGTGTTCTTCAAGTTTATGTCGCTTGTCAAGGTCTTGGTCTGTTCCAAAGCCGTCAATTTTATATTCGACTTCTAAAAAAGCAATATTGTCTTCATTGAATTCTGCGTAGCCTTCTTTTAGCTTCTCGTCAATTTCTGTTTGAACAGTTTTACGAAAATTTGAAAAAAGTCCGCCCTTAACTTCTTTGTCTTGTCCACGTTGTCCAACAATTCCCCAATGGACAATTGCAGTTTTTTCGTCTTTGTCCCAAGTCTCCCAATAATAGAGTTGGTTGTCAATTAGTTTATAAAGTTTAAGCATAATATTTGAATTTTCTGTTGTCGTTTTGTTGTCTGTCGAGCAAGCGAAAAAGGCCAAGGTTAAAATTGTCAATATGTAATTTCTCATTTTCACGTTGTCGGCTTTTAAGTTGACGCATAACTTCTAGATATACGAAATTTTTGCAGTACTTTTTGGATTTATTTGTACTATGTAAATATTTAATAAGATTATTAATATCGTATAGAGCCGAGCATTTACCTATATATTGGTTGCATATTTATAGATAACAGCCGATGTTTCACTTCACATAGCCTAATTTTCTGGGGATGGTATAGATTTCGGTTTGGCGGCCGTCGATGTAGCGGAAGGTTTTTCCGTCGAAAAAGCCGTCTTCTTCGAGCATGATGCGTACTACTTTTTTCCACTCGGGAATTTCGACGGCCGCATTCAGTTCGATGGAGTAGGCCGTATTGGCCAATAAGGGATAATCACCGGGGCCGGGAACGCCTTTCTGTTGGTCCCACAGGCCAATGGTGGGCCCGGCAGCGTGCCCATGAACGCCAATCGGATGCGTATAGATGGTGCCATTGATGCCTTCTTTCTTCGACTGGTCCAGAGCTGCCAGCAATATCTGGTTGCCGGTTTTGCCCAGTTTGAACTGCTCGGTCAGAATATCCTGTAGTCGGTTGCCCTGCCGGAAAGCGGCTTTGATCGATTCGGGAACGTCGGTTTCGCCGGGGCGCAATATGTACGCATGCTGTTGCTGGTCGGTGTTCAGACGCAGATAGGTGATGCCAAAATCAACGTGGAGCAGGTCTCCGGGCATAATCACCTGCTTGTCAGGGCGTTTTGAGAAGGTGCGAAGGTGGTTAAAGTCCTCAGCATCGGCGCGTTGAATATCGACCGTTGGGTGGAACCACGTATCCAGTCCGAGGTTGGTAATGCGCTGCCGAAACCACCAGACCACATCTTCGGTAGTCGTCACTCCCGGCTGAATTACCTGTTCCGAAAATCCTTCCTGAATAATCTGGTGCGATAACCGGCAAATGAGCGGATAGATCGCCATTTCTTTTTCGGTACGGGTTTCGAGCCAGCCAACGGCCAGTTTCTCGGCCGATACAACTCGTTTCTGGTAATCGGCAGGAAGCTTTTTCAGAAATTCGTCATGTTCGGTAAAGGAAAGACCATCGGCATGAGCGTAGTTGGGCGACATGTTCAGGCCGATCTTTTTGGGCTTCCGTTCTTCAATCACCTTGACCAGCGCTTCCCACTGGTTGGGTCGAACGTCGATGTCCCAGGCACCTTTGAGCAGGTTTCCCACGTCGTAGCGGGCAATGGCGAGTTTTTCAATCGCATCGGCGGGACGTTCCTTCCCATTGTCGAAGAAAACCATAATTGTTCGCCGACGGGCCGAGAGCCAGGTGCTGGGTAGCATGGTGCGTAATACCGGGTCTTCGTTGTATTCGCGGGAGATAATGATCCACATATCGATCCCTTCACGACGCATCAGTTGAGGAAGCAGATTGGCGAAGCGATCTTCCAGGATTTCGTCGACAACCCGCGCCCGTTCGCGTTCGGGCAGCACAACGGAAGGCTGAGCAATAGCAATGGAGGTGATGAGTGTTAGAGAAAGTGTAAGAAAGTTGACGAGTGAGCGTACCAGTTTTAGCATAGTATTCAGGTTGATAGTAGTTTACGGCCAAGATACGCAAAGACGTTAAAGTTTTTTAACAGCCAGCTCAGGCAACCGATCGATTTATATCCGCATCTTCCCTATAAGAAGGAAGCCCCTTTGCCTATATTCGTTACAGAATACACCTTATTGCATGAAATCAATCATACTAAGTTTATTTCTTCTCATCTGTTCGCTAGCCGTATTGGCACAAAGTGGTAGTACCGGACTGCGGGGTACCGTCAAAAACAAGCAGGGTGAAGTGTTGCCGTTTGCCGCCGTGATTGTGAAAGGAACGCCAAATGGAACCATCACAAATGCCGAAGGGCGCTATGAAATCGGGCTGGCACCAGGCAACTATGAGATTGTGTTTCAGTACCTTGGCTTTCAGACTATTCAGAAATCGGTGGAGGTGACCGCAGGGTTTACTACACTGGATGCCACACTCGAAGAACAGGCGCTTCGATTGGCAGAGGTACAGACCAAAGCGGGCAACGAAGATCCTGCGTATACCATTATGCGTCGGGCTATTGCCAAAAGTCGGTTTCACCAGCTTCAGGTGCAGCGATTCAAGGCCCGAGTGTACACCAAGTCGTCAATCACAGTAACCGATTTACCGAATCTGGCTGAGATGGCGTTCAAAAAGCAATTGAAAGAAGCTGAGCGTGAAGCCAATTTTAAAGTGGGTGTCCCGATGCTGAACGAAACGATTTCGGAAGTAAGCTTCAGCCAGCCCAATACCTATCGGCAGCGGATAATTGCCAACCGGAATTCGCAGGGGGATTTCCTGAACCCAAGCCAGTTTTTTAACGCCAGCTTTTACGATCCGGTCATTGCCGGAACGGTATCCCCTTTATCGCCTAAAGCGTTTGCCTATTACAAGTTCGAATACAAAGGAACATTTCGGGAGACGGGCCCCGGCGGCACGCCGGTTGAAGTAAGCAAAATTCAGGTTATTCCCCGTCAGTATGGCGAGGGCGTATTTCGGGGGACTATCTACATTCTGGAAAACACCTGGGCCATCCATAGCCTGCAATTGGAAACCGTTAACAATATTGGGATTTCATTTATAATCCGGCACCTATGCAGCCCTGTTCAGGGAGTCTGGATGCCTGTTAATCAACGGTATAGTGGTAAAGGTTCCTATCTGGGCGTAAAGGCTGAAGGGTACTACATCCGAAACCTGACCTTCAGCGAGTTCGTGGTCAATCCGGCCTTTGTAGAGGATATTGAAGTGGCCGACGAAAAGAAAGCACCACCTACGCAAACGTTGTCGAAGGGGGAGATCAAAGGCGCACAACTGGACGAACTGGTGAAGAAGCAAAAGGAGTTTTCGACCAAAAACCTGCGCCAGATGGTCAAAGAGTACGAGAAACAGGAAAAAGAAGCCCGGAAAAAGCGGAAAGAAGATGTGGCCGTTGTGCGGAATGATTCGATGGTGGTGGATTCAATGGCCCGTAAACGTTCCAATACATTCTGGGATTCGCTTCGATCGGTTCCACTAACGACGGCTGAAATTAAAAGCTACAACAAAGCGGATAGCCTGGGCCTGATTCGCCAGATAAAAACCAAAGTAGAGTTAAAAGCCGACAGCACCCGACAGGACAGCCTTAACAAGAACAAGAAAAAGAAAACGTTTGGTGTCGATCGTCTGCTGTTTGGGCATACCTGGCGTTTGGCGAAACGAACGTCGTTGGCCTATACCAGTCCTATTGAACGGATTGAATACAATACGGTGGAGGGGTATACACTCGAAGGAGCGCTGAATCTGCGGTATACCCCTAAAGTGGATTCCGTACATCGGTTTATGAAGATTCCCCTCGGTGAATGGACGGTTGGGGGCACAGGGCGTTACCAGTTTGGCCGAAAACAGTTCGTTGGGTACGGCCAACTGGGGTATCAGTATAGAAACACGAAACTAGGGATTTCAGGCGGTAGGTATCTGAATCAGTTCAATCCCGATAATCCGATCAGCCCCTTTCTAAACTCGTTGACAACGCTGCTGTTCGAGCAGAATTTTATCAAGCTGTATCAGAAAGATTATCTGAATCTGACGGTCAATGCCTCGCCCTTTCACGACCGACTGAAGGTAACGGGAAGTCTGGAATATGCCCAACGTACCGAACTGGCCAACTATCGGGAAGACCTCAAACCGTGGATCGACTGGCGTAACCGTACGTTTACACCGAATCGGCCCGACAATGCCGAAGTGACCAGCACCGCTTTCCCAACACACAACGCATTGGTACTTAATTTGTCGGCTTCGGCTCGTTTAGGATCAACGGAATACATCATCAGGAATGGCCGACGCATTGCCCGTCGCGCCAACGATGCCCCTGTATTAACGCTGAATTACCGGAAAGGCATGGCCGACGCTGACTATGACTTCCTACAGGCCACCATTAGCCACTCGTTCGAAACGGGAATTCGGAGCCGACTGAATTATCAATTAAGTGCGGGAGCCTTTGTCAACGATCGGCAGGTGTATTTCCCGGACTTCAAGCACTTTGCCGGTAATGAGTTTTTCTTTCAGCAGGGCGATGCTGTTTCGACGTATCGGCTGCTGCCTTACTATCAATATAGCACCGGCAAACGGTTTGCCGAAGCCCATGTGCTGGCTGAGTTTCGTAAATTCTTCATTACGCAGTTGACGCTGGTACGACTCATTGGCCTGAAAGAGAACCTGTTTGTGCATTACCTCTATACCCCCGCATCGAAGAATTATACTGAAGTAGGTTATGGTCTGGACGGACTGATTCCACAGGTGTTTCCGTTTTTCCGGGTAGAGGTTATCTCTCAATGGCAGGATGCCAAATACCAGGGGTTGGGTTTCCGGATTGGAACGACGTTGAAGTTTGGCGGGTAATCCGAACCAGGATTTAACTGATTTCTGGATGTTCAGGATTTTGCTTCTAAGCAATTTAAGCCTTGAGAAATGGCAATTAATAAAACAGATTATGTTTCTGAGCTGTTTTCTGATTAGCTCTTTACAAAATCCCTTTAATCCTTAAATCAGCTAAATCCCGGTGCAGACTATCAAAGACTTACTCAAGACTTTTCCCCGTTCGGGTCGGTTAGAATGGATTGGCCTACGACCTGAACGGGATGCGTTCATGAATGTGGTTGATTCCGTCGAGGTGTCAGAAAAGAAAGGCCTGTTAGGCGATCATTACAGCGGTCGCAGCGGAAATCGGCATGTGACACTTATTCAGGCAGAGTACTTGCCCGTTGTAGCCTCACTAACGGGGCATGATCAGGTTGATCCGGCACTTCTGCGTCGAAATCTGGTTGTTTCGGGACTGAATCTGTCGGCCCTTAAAGATCATCAGATTCAGATTGGTGATGTTGTTCTGGAGATTACCGGGCAATGCCATCCGTGTTCGAAAATGGAAACGGCTCTGGGCCCCGGCGGTTATAATGCCATGCGTGGTCATGGTGGACTAACCGCCCGCGTGCTGAAAGGCGGAAGCATCCAGATAGGCGATGCTGTAACGGTTTTGATTACGGACGAGGCTTTGGCGCCGACTGATTAGGATCGGGAGCCAGTCGGCTGGGGCGTGTCATACCCTGGCGATAACGACTCCGGAGTTGTTGAATGGTATTAATCAAATCGTAGTCTTCGGATTTAAGAAGGAAGTCTTCGTCGAGGTCGCAGAAATCGAAGAATCGGTCGATCTCATCGGCTTTGAGGTTGGTCGATTGTTCGACCAGCAGCCGGAACCGTTCGAGAGCTAGCTCATGACGGCGGTCCTGCTGCATGATATAATACGCCTTCCGGTCCGACTTAGGACGTTTTCCGAACACTTCGTAGAGTAAGGTCACCCCGGCACCATCGGCAATTCGGTCGAATGCCTGCTCACCACTTACTTTTTTAGTCGCCACAGGCTCATCAAGTAATTCTTTGATTTCCCGCTTTACTTCTTCGTAGCGTTTCCCGGTCACCGTTACTTCGTCTAGATCGACTACTCGGTAGGGCATAGGCGGTAAGGCTTTGGCAACGATAGTTGGGTTATCGGAACCATCATATCGAATACCGACTCTGTTGTAAAGCTGGCTGGTGAGAATCAATGAATCACCGGGTTGGACCGTCAGAAAGAATCGCCCTGATGCGTTGGTACGAGCTCGCTGGCGCGTACGTTGATTGACGACAAAAACCTTGTCGACTGTTTTTTGGGTGGTTTGATCAATGACCGTTCCAATTACGTATTTCCCCTGAGCCCATACGGTGTCTGATTTATTGATCAATACAACCAGACAAAGACAAAAAAGGAGTTGTTTGAGCATCGCGAACCGAATAATACGTGTTTGGTTTGACTAGGCTAATCAAGTAAGGTTTAATGGTCTGTATTTCGGGTTACGACTAAGTATGACCCCAAATGACAACCCATTTTCTGATGTGGGAATCAGCAAAAATACTGATTCCTCCTGTTCAATGCTGTTAAAAAACTTTAACTAGCCGCTGAATACGGTCAAGACTTAATTCGGTAAAATCATGGGCCGTGTCGTCTACGAATAAGCGTAACTCGTCGGGCGTTTGGGTGGTAGCCATGCCAACTACGGTTGCTCCCGATGCTTTTGCGGCCTGAATACCCGTCATCGAATCCTCAAAAATGACACTTTCGGTGGGTTCTACACCGAGCATTGCCATGGCTTTCTGGTAAATCTCCGGATCGGGTTTAGGATGGCTGACCATGCTTTCGTTGAGTAAAGCATCGAAATAATGCCGAATATTCAATGTGTCGACAACAAAATCAAGGTTTTCAACGGGAGCTGAAGTCGCCACTGCCATTCGAATACCAGCGGATTGAAGGGCTTGTAAGAATGGTATTAAACCGGCGACGGGTGTAATCACTGGGCTATATAGCTCCCGAAACAGGGCTTCCTTCTCGTTACTCAGCCGAATGATTTCTTCATGAGTAAGTGGTTGATTGGCAAACAAATGAGCGACTATATCTTTGTTGTGTTTACCAGAAACATACTGAACAAAGTCGTCATCACTCAGGCTTTTACCATTTCGCTGATAGTATTCGCGCCAGGCAATTCGGTGGTGTGGATTGGTATCGACCAGCACGCCATCCATGTCAAAAATTACGGCTTTCATCGCTTCGACTTAAGGTTATACGGTCTTTAGTATACGGTTTATTGTGGGCTGACAAAACAGAATGTAGAGGGTAAACCCTATTCCAAAGACCGTAAACGGGTTAATTATTTCATTTTTACAATCGTCACACCTGCGCCACCTCTGTCGGCGTGTTCATCTTCCATTCGGGCTACTTGTTTATAGCCACGCAGATGATTTCGAACGAGGGTTCGCAGGATACCGTCGCCTTTACCATGTACTATGCGTAATTCGGGGTAGCCGAGCATGAGCGCGTCGTCGAAAAAACGATCGACCTCTCCCAACGCTTCTTCGCCACGTTTGCCCCGAATGTCGAGGTTAAAGCTAAAGTTCTGCATTTTTTCGTTCATATCGACGCCCTGGCTTCGAGGCCTGTCATCACGGACTTCGGTCGCGTCTTTAAACGTTTTTCGACTGACTTTTTCAAGACGGTTGAGTTTTACGGTCGATTTCAGGTCACCAATGCGAATTTCAGCATCTTTTCCCCGAAGCGATATGACTTCCCCGATTGCATTTTGCCCACTAATCCGAACGTAACTTCCTACGGCGATGGCACCGTTATCCTTCTCGAACTCATCTTCGAGGGGTTTTGGGAGTTCAACCAGGATGGGCTCTGGCTTGAGTTCTTTTTGCTCAAAGCGCTCTAATTCTTGTCGCACCTGTTTGGTAGCTGTTCGCTCAGCCTTGTTCTCTTTGATCTCCCGAATGGTGTTTTCGATGCGCTGATTCGCTTCCTGGACGAGGGTTTTCGCTTTTTGCTTAGCCTCATTAACAATCTTCTTCTGTTCGTTGTCCAGACGAGTTTTCAGGGCTGTATATTCGGCAAGTTGCTGAGCAAGTTTGCGCTGGTTAATGCTGATTTCCAGATTTTTTTCGGAGAAAACCCGTTTTTCAATATCCAGCTCTTTCAGTAGTTTCTCAAAGTTAACCTGCTGCGTCCCCAGTTTCTCCTTCGCCCGGTCAATTACACCTTTCGGTAATCCGATTTTCTGGGCAATCTCAAACGCGAATGATGAGCCCGGACGGCCAATTTCTAATTGGTACAGCGGTTCGAGGTGTTCACCATCAAATCGCATAGCTCCATTGACCAGCCCCGGCGTTTTATCGGCCATGACTTTCAGATTAGTATAGTGCGTATTGATGACGCCGTAGGCCCCTGATTTGGCCAGATCTTCCAGAATGGATTCGGCAATAGCCCCACCCAGACCAGGTTCTGTACCCGTACCAAATTCATCGATCAGAAACAAGGTACGTTTATTGGCTCCAATCAGAAACTGCTTCATGGAGGTCAGGTGTGATGAATACGTACTCAGGTCGTTTTCCAGTGATTGTTCATCGCCAATATCGATGAATAAATTCTGAAAAACGCCCATTTCTGAGTAATCATCCATAGGAACCAACAGCCCACACTGAAGCATGTATTGCAGCAGGCCAATCGTTTTGAGAGCGACCGACTTACCCCCGGCATTTGGCCCGGAAATAATGAGGATTCGGGCCTTTTCGTCCAGTCGAACCTGCAAGGGAACCACTGGTTTTCCCTGTTTCATGAACGATAGGTAGAGTAGGGGGTGCCGGGCATTGGTCCAGTTCACAAGGGGACGTTCCAGTAATTTGGGCATGGAAGCATCCAACTGAACGGCTAATTTGGCTTTTGCCCGAATGAAATCAATTTGAGCCAGGAAATTAACCGCTTTGCGTAGGTCATCCAGATGTGGGCGGATTTGATCAGTCAGGGCCAATAATATCCGGTAAATCTCACGCCGTTCCTCGTACTCAAGCTCACGGATTTCGTTGTTGGCATCGAAAACTTCGGCAGGCTCCAGAAAGACCGTTTGACCCGTCTGCGATTCATCATGAACAAACCCTTTAATCTTACGTTTGTGTTCAGCAGCAATCGGAATGACCAGTCGTCCACCACGTACGGTTAGGGAAAGGTCGTCGGGTATCCAGCCATTTTGTCTGGCTTGCCGTAGAATACTGTCGAGTCGTTTACGAAGATTGGCTTGCTCGCCAATAATTCGTCGACGGATACTGGCTAGTTCTGGCGAAGCTGAATCCCGAACATTACCTCGGTCATCGATAACCCGCTCGAGGGAATCGGTCAGTTTTTTGTCAAGGCTAACGGGGCCAGCTAATTCTCGTAAAAACGGGAAGTTGCCGATTTCGTCACGCTTCGTATCGCCTTGATGAGCATCACCATGTCGGGTTAAAAAGCGCAAACAGTCCTGAACCGTTCGAAGAGCCAATTTAAGATCGAAGAATTCGCCTTCGGTTAGGGCGAGGCCTTCTACACGGGCACGACTCAGGTGTGCGCGAACGTCGATGTAATTACTATTCGGGAAATCAGGTTCGTACTGAACAATCTGCTTGAATTCAGTCGTCTGGCGGAGTAGCTTATCAATTAGTTGGGCATTATCCGTGAATCGGATTTTTTCGACATAGTCCTGCCCTAATGGGCTCACACAGGCTTCTTTAAGTCGTTCACGGATAGAATCAAAACCTAGTTTAACCTCTAAGGTATTTGGGTAAAGCATTTAATCAGTTTGTTCAGTAGTAAAGTGCTATAAGTTTTCGTGTATAACCTATACTATAGAGATAACAGAAGAGAATATAAGTGGGTTCAAGGGGAAGGCCGAATGATTGTTGTAGCATTATTCAGCAGCGCGTATAGCTACCATTGTGACCTGACTAACCGTTACTCTTTCTTTTATTTGCTAAGCTCAGATTGGTTTATCTCCAGATTCTAGGCACTGCTTGCTGTCTCGGTTGCTCTACGTTGGCCGTTAGACACTATTGTGAGTGTCTGTTGATGGTATCTCATTAGTACCCGACAGATATGTGTTTCATGATTAGCTTTAGCATTTTTATGTTTTGTTCTAAAGAAATTACCTGTGCGGCTTTTTATATTGATAATGCAAAGAGGCCACTCGATCACGAGTGGCCTCTTTGCATTATCAATATAAAAAGCTTAGTAACCGGGGTTTTGTGTCAGTACATCCTTACCCTGATAGTCGATCTGGGTTTGCGGAATGGGCTGATACTCATCTTTACCCGCCGTGAACTTACCACCTGAATAAGCCGTCGGCAATAGCTTGCTCTCATAAGCCAGGAACGCGTTCAGCACTGTGGCCGCCGTGCCCCAACGAACCAGATCATAGAACCGATGACCTTCGCCTGACAGCTCCAGCTTCCGCTCGAACTGAACCGCAGCACGAGCCGTAGCCTTGTCGGCAAACGTCGCATAATTGCTGATCACATAGTTAGCCGCTGGCTTGCCATTCTGGATAACAAAACCGGCTGGGTTGGCCGCCCGCGTACGAACCAGGTTCACATAGTTGGTGGCGGTGGCTAAACTACCGACTTCGACTTCGCACTCAGCCGCCATCAGCAGCACGTCGGCAAACCGGATGATGTTGTAGTTGATGGCCGAGTAACCATCCGTCCACGAGCTACCATCGGTCAGCACCTTATCCTGCGACTTGTAGAAGACGAACTTCTTGGGCGAGTAAGGACCCGCAAAGCTCTGGTCACGAATCCAGTCCAGACCGGGGTGCGGCTGCCAGTCCAGGTACTGGATACCCCGACGACCAATCGACCAGTCCAGACGTGGATCGACCGGACCTGCATCGGGCGTAAAGGCTGCACTAGAGGCAATACCCTGGTCCGTTTTGAGTTGGTTAGCGCCTGTGTTATACGAACCATCCAGCAGGGGTAAGCCTTTGGCATCCACCCGGAAGGAGTTGGCCAGCTCGAAGCTGGGGGCAAAGAAGCCGCAGCAACCAGCCGGGCCATTTGACCCCGTGTTGTAGGGGAAGTTCAGCACCAGATCCGGGTTAGCGTTATCCGAGCTACCAGCATTGGCAGCGGCCTGGATGGCGAACACCGACTCTGAACCGTTGTCCTTGGCAGCATTGAAGTTGTCCGAATAGTTAGCCAGCAGAGCGTACTTCAAGCCATTGCTGGTCACGCCATTGGCAATCACCTGATCAAACAGAGCCTTGGCCTCGGTGTACTTCTTCTCATAGAGGTAGGTCTTGGCCAGATAGGCCATGGCGGCCCACTTGTTGGCCCGGCCTACGGACGACTGGGTAGCAGGCAGGTTATCCTGAGCGAATTTGAAATCGGCTTCGATCTTGGGCCAGATGTCGGCGTTGTTGGCTACTTTCTCGATGCCGGTGCCATAATCGACGGTTTCATCGATGAAGGGCACCATGTTGAAGTTGCGCTTGAGCTCGAAGTAGTAGTGCCCCCGCAGGAAGCGAGCTTCGGCCTGAAGTCCCGTTTTCTGAGCAGCCGTTACATCCGAACCAGCCGAGCCGAGCGAGCGCAGGACGGAGTTGCATCGGGCGATGCCTTCGTACATGGCATTCCACTTGGCGTTGACTTCACCACTGGAAGGCAGGAGCTGGTAGGTTTCGTAGGGGGTCAGGGCGTTGAAGTCACCGGAGTTGGAGCCTTTATTAGCTTCGCCCCCCGAGACGCTACCCCGCACCCAGTTGAAGGAGGAGGCTGACTGGGAGAAGCCCCGGGCGTTGAGCTGGGCGTAGGCCCCCATCAGCAGACCATCCAGACCCGCTTTGGTTGTAAGCTGGGCACCGGAAAGTTGTCCGGTGGCGGGCACTTCCAGGAATTTGTCGGTACAGGCAAAGGAGACGGCCATCAGCAGGGTGGCGGTCAGTGTGCCTTTGGTAATCAGTGTTTTCATTGTGCGTATATGCCTTTGAAAGAATATCGGTTGAATCTTTGGTCGGTTCATTACTTTTTATTGCAAATAACGAACCGACTCATTGCCTATTAGAAGCCAAAGCTTAAGCCTACGTTGTAGCCACGCTGAACAGGGTAGTTACCCACATCGATACCGAAGTTGGTATCCGCCGAACCACCTACGCCTGGGTCCATACCCGTGTATTTGGTGATGGTGAACAGGTTGGTAGCTGACAACGATATCCGCAGCCGATTCATGTTGATCTTGTTGAGGATCGTTGATGGGAAGGTATATCCCAGGGTCAGGTACTGCATCCGGGCATACGAACCGTTCTCTACGTAGTAGGAGTTGGGCTGGGTGTTGGTGCTGAAGTTAGACGCACTTTCGAAAATGGGCACCGTCGTGTTGGTGTGCGTAGGCAACCACGAATCTTTCACCCGAGCTCCCATAGCTGCTCCCGTGAAGGAAGGATAGAAGTCGGTGAACCAACGCTGGTTGTTGAAGATCTTGTTGCCCAGCGAGGTGTACAGGTTGGTGTTCAGGTCGAAGCCTTTGTACTTCAGCGTCAGGGTGATGCTACCCGTCATTTTCGGGATCGGGCTGCCCAGATACTGCCGGTCATCAGCCGTGATTTTGCCATCCCCGTTCGTGTCGGCATAGCGGAACCGACCTGGACCAGCGCCGTCTTGCTGAGGAGCAGCGGCCACTTCTTCCTTGCTGTTGAACAGACCGATCACTTTGTAGCCATAGAACGACGACAGGTCATGACCAGGCTCGTTACGCACTACGTTACCGCTCAGGCGGGTACCGCCACCGTAGAAGTAAGGCACTAATGGGTCGATTGCCACGATCTTGTTGTTGAGGAAACCGGCAATCGCCGTCACTTCGTAGCTCAGATCGCTGTTGATGTTACCCCGGTTAGTCACTAAGATGTCGATCCCTTCGTTGCGCATGCTGGCCAAGTTTTTGAACGGAGCACCTGAACGCACGCCGACTACACCGGGCAGGGCCAGTTGGTAGAGCAGGTCTTTGGTGTCACGGCGCCAGAAATCGAGCACCACTTCAAGTTTGTTGTTGAAGAAGGCTCCATCGATACCGATGTTGCTGGTCACGTTGGTTTCCCATTTAGCACCTGGGTTACCAATCTGGCTCCGGTAGAAACCAGCGGCAATGGAGTTGTTGGTTCCGTTGATGTCATAACCTTGACCAGCGCCACCAGCATAGAGGCTAAACTGGTTGGTCGCATTCAAGAAGTTGGAGTTACCCATGGTACCGTATCCCCCCCGAACTTTCAGGTCCGACACCCAGGGCAGGTTCTTCATGAACTCTTCCGACGACAGACGCCAGGCGGCCGACACGGCGGGGAAGACCCCGTAGCGGTTAGCAGCTGCGAACTGCGAAGAACCATCCCGACGAACTACGCCCGTGATGATGTACTTATCGTTGAAGGTGTAGCGCACCTGACCGAACAGCGAGTAGAACTTGTTACCCAGGCTATAACCACTACCAACGCCACGCGTAGCTCCGGGTGTGGTAGTGCTGATGGTGACGTAGTTCGGGTCGGTTGAGAAGGGGTTCTGACCCGATCCATCAATATTACGGCCTAATCCGGTGTTGAGGGCTTCAATACCCGCCAGGGCGTCGATGTCATGGATACCAAACTTCTGCTTGAAGTGGGCCGTGTTGGTAAAGGTCCACGCTAGAGCATAACCAGCCCCTTCGTTATAGGTATACGTCGTGTTGTTTTCCGAGTTCTCATACTGCACCCGACCATAGCTATTATAGTAGGTAGAGACAAAAGTACCACCCAGGCTACTGCGCAGGGTCAGGGAGGGGATCACATCATACTCCAGGTAGGCATTACCAAACCCGAAGATGTTGAATCGGCTGTCGTTCTGGCGTGCCTGACGATCAGCAACTGGGTTGCGAGGGTTGTTGAAACCCGGTGCAGCCGTACCCGCATACCCACCAAAGGAGTTGTACACCGGAATGATCGGAGGCATCCGGTAAGCGGACAGTACTTCGTTTTCATCGGACGATGACGACGAGTTGTTGTTGGTCGAGTTACCCAGGGTGCTACCAACGCCACCTAGAAGTCCCTTGGTTTTAACATAAGCGAGTTGGAAGTTTTCGCCGAAACGGAGCTTCTTGGTAATGTCAAACTCGGTGTTGGCCCGTAGTGTATAGCGAGTATAGTCGTTATACAGCACGATACCGGCCTGTTGCTGCATACCCAGGGCTACGTAGTACCGGCTCGATTCGGTACCGCCCGAGAAACCAATGTTGTGGCGCATCAGGGGAGCAACCCGGGTGATTTCCTTGTACCAGTTGGTACCCGCTTTGTTCGACGGAATGACGTTGTAAATCGCGCCGTTAGCAGGGTTTACGTTGTATTTGGCAGCTTCTGCCGTCAGGTCCACCTGCGAAGCCGACAAGCCTGAACGACTGCCCACCAGCAGATAATCGGGCAATACGGGCGTAGCGCCTTCCCCATACTGACCTCCGGCTAAGCCTTTGAAGTCGTTGGTGGGGTAGGTGCCCTGGTAGATGTCATTTTTACGGGCCTGCCAGGTCCAGTCAGCCTGTTCCTGCGGGTTGAGGATGGGCAGGCTTTTGCCCGGATCGGTAGCACCATAGAGACCATCGTAACTTACGCTCAGTTTTTGGGCCCGACGCTGACCTTTGCGGGTGGTGATAACAATCACCCCAGAAGCGGCCCGCGCTCCATAGATCGACGCCGAAGCGGCATCTTTCAGGACCGTGGTTGATTCAATATCATCAGGTGCCAGGAAGGCAATCGTCTGAGTAGGTACGCCATCCACCACATACAGCGGCTGGTTACCCCCGAACGAACCAAAGCCCCGAACCCGTACCTGAGAGGAGGTACCCGGCTGGCCATTGGTGATAACGGTGACCCCAGCCACGCGGCCCTGCAACTGCTGTTCGACGTTGGTGGAAGGGACGACTTTTAATTGAGCCGGTTTAACGGTGGATACGGCTCCGGTCACATCCCGGCGATTTTCGGTAGAGTACCCGGTAACGACGACCTCGCTTAGCGCAGTGGCTTCGTCTTCGAGTCGGACGTCAAGATTGCTTTGATTCCCCACATTAACTTCCTGGGTTTTGAAGCCGATTGCTGAAATCACCAGCACTGGGCTGCTGCCCCGGACGTTGATTGAAAAGCTACCACTGGCGTCCGAGGAAGTACCTGTTTGGGTTCCTTTGAGGACGATGTTGGCGCCGGGTACGGCTCCATCGGCCCCCGTAATTTTACCCGTCACTCGACGGTCTTGGGCTGAAGCATGGAGGCTCCAAAGCAGTAGGACTGCACCCAGAAAAGCGGTCTGCAGAAACCTGTAGAACGATGCTTTCATGAAGATTAGGTTGGTTTGAAAAATGAGTAAACGCATCAATATTAGGTTAGTTAAATTATATTTCAAAAAGAAATCGTAATAAAAAACATGCCTAAAAAGTGGTTGAATTAATTTTTTATTAATAAAATTATATTGTATATTATATTAACTTACTGATTATCAATATATTATTTTAAAATAATTATATAGTATATTATTTTAGTTATATAAGTGCTGAGTTTTCGTGAGTTTTTTAAAAAAATTGCCTCAAAAAAAACTTGAGCACTTCTAACGTTACTTTTGTAACACTATGCATACAAACTATTACTTTCTGCGGCAACTTACTCAGGCTCTTCAAGTACGGCTGATAGGTAGTTTTACCCCCTATTTTGATGGTGTGTCAGAAGAGAAAACACCATTACGATTTATGGAATGTTATAGCCAGGATCGGGATGAAGTCGTACTGGTTTTCGCAGAAGCTAAGGGCAAAGTCAATTACTATAAACCGTTTTATATTAAAGCTACCCTTCGACCGGATTTCTCAGGGATGATGTTTCCTGATCGTGTACAGCGCGCCCGTAACAACAGCGTTGACCTGTTTGAAACGGTGATTGGAGATGAAGGTAGCGAACGGGCTGTTATTGGCGTTCGGTCTTTTTTAAACGAGCGCTGCCTAGCCATTGAACTGGAGGATAACTTCACATTGGTATTCAAATTTTTCGGCAACCGCCCAAATCTACTCGCCTTTCATCATGATAAAGTTATAGATCTGTTCAATCGCCAATTGTTGACGGATGAGAAGTTGATACTTTCTGCATTTGATCGACCAATCGACCAATCTTATGAAGCGTTTGAGCAGACTGGGTTTGAGTATCGCAAACTGTTTCCAACGTTTGGTAAACTGGTAAATCGATGGATTGACGAGCAATGGCAACAGTTGACTCAGGTTACCCCTCAAGACAAATGGGCTATTATTCAGGATGTGCTTCGGCAGTTGGAAAAGCCGCAGTATTATCTTACCCGCTTCGACCATAAGCCTGCGCTTAGTTTGTTACCGTATGGCCATGTGGAGCAGGAGTTTTCAGACCCGATTGAAGCCGCTAACCGATTTTATAGTCGTTATAATGGCCTGAGTGTATTTGAAGCCGAGAAAGCAAACTTACTTCGGCTACTCGAAAAACGTCAAAAACGGGCCGAAGCGCAAATGGAATCGACGCTTCAACGAATGATTTTGCGGGAAGACGGCATTAGCCATGAACAGATGGGACATATTCTGATGGCAAATCTGCACGATATTCCGCCAGTTCCTGGTGCCAGATCGCCTGAACGAGTAACCTTATACGATTTCTACCACGATCAGCCTGTCACACTCAAACTCAAGCCCGACTTAAGTCCTCAGAAAAATGCAGAAAACTTCTACCGTAAAGCGAAGAATGAAAAAATAGAGGAACAACATTTGACGGACCTGATAGCCACACGGGAGGCTGATGTAGCCCGGATCACTCAGCAAAAGCAGGACATCCTGTCTGTGCAAACACTAAAAGATCTGCGTCGGTATGTAAAGCAGCACGAACTGCTGGCGGATGGATCAGAAAAGGCTGGGACACCGCAAGCTATTGACGCGCTTTTTAAGCAGGTAACTGTTGACACGTTTCGTGTTCTGATCGGTCGAAATGCGAAAAATAATGATCTACTAACCCAGCGGTATGCCTATAAAGATGACCTTTGGCTACACGCTCGTGATGTGGCGGGGTCGCACG
>Ga0209933_1000629_pt1 | contig 56193 bp, 51 predicted proteins | sample ThiBiot_300_biof_FD_183944 | JGI IMG/M metagenome (GOLD analysis project Ga0209933, IMG submission 183944) | Wastewater bioreactor microbial communities from Cape Town, South Africa - Thiocy_cont_300_biof (SPAdes) | ecosystem: Engineered > Bioremediation > Thiocyanate > Unclassified | place...
TATGGCGGCGGATACAAATGGCATGGCGGATCATGATGGGGCTCCGGACGTGTCGACGCTGAGGGTGGTGATGGCGTAGTCGCCGGACGGGCCGAAGCCGGCGACGTGCGCCAGTTCGGCAAGGCGTCGCTCGGACCCGCGGCCCGACAACACGGCGATGAGGTCGATGGTCTCCGCGATCAGAGCGCGGGGGACCGTGACGACAGCTTCCTGAATGAGTTGTTCGAGACGGCGGAGCGCGCCGACCGCCGTGCCGGCGTGAATGGTGCCGACACCTCCGGGATGCCCGGTCCCCCACGCTTTGAGCAGGTCAAGAGCTTCCGCGCCGCGCACCTCACCGATCGGAATGCGGTCGGGTCGAAGCCGCAGCGAGGACCGCACGAGATCGGAGAGCGAAGCGATGCCGTCTTTGGTTCGCAGCGCGACGAGATTGGGGGCGGCGCATTGCAGCTCGCGCGTGTCTTCAATCAGCACCACGCGATCGGCGGTCTTTGCGACCTCTGCCAAAAGCGCATTGGTGAGCGTCGTCTTGCCGGTGGACGTGCCGCCGGCGACCAGAATGTTCTTGCGGGTCGCGACGGCCTCTCGCAATGCGTCGGCCTGACCGGCGTTCATGATACCGGCAGCGACGTAATCGGCGAGTGTGAACACGGCGACCGCTGGCTTGCGGATGGCGAATACCGGCCCCGTCGCCACCGGCGGAAGTAGCCCCTCGAACCGCTCGCCGGTCTCGGGCAGCTCGGCGGAGACGCGCGGCGAGCCGGGATGAACCTCGACGCCGACATGATGGGCGACGAGCCGGATGATGCGCTCTCCGTCCTGGGGCGCGAGCCGCTCGCCGGTATCGGAGAGCCCTTCGGAAAGACGGTCGATCCAGAGCCGCCCATCGGGATTGAGCATCACCTCGACGATCCCGGCGTCTTCCAAGAACCGGGCGATGGCGGGGCCGAGCGCTGTCCGCAACATGCGGGCGCCTCTTGTTGTCGCCTCGGATTGCCGGTGAGAAGCCGCCATCTCGTCCCCTTCCTTTCTGGGACCGTCAGAACGGCCCTGGATCGGGGACGATTAGAGAAGGCAGGAAACTGGCGACCGCAACAAGATCGAGGTCGTAGTAGTGCTGTAGCGTAGAAAGACAGGGAAACGGCGGAGCAGCCACGACATTGAAGTGGCAAGTCGGAGGCTATTCCGCGTCCGAATCAGGTTGAACGTCTTCGGCGATTTCCTGGCGAAGTTTCGGACCAGCGGCGAGCCGGCGGCCGAGCGCCGCAACGAAAGCATCGTAGCGCTGTCCGGCTTGCGCGCGTGCTGCAGCCTGCGCCGGTTCGGGCAACGGTGGATTGGTGGTCAGCCAGAAGCGAACGAAGACTGCAAGCGTCTCGACCGAGATGCCGAGATCACGTTCCGCCCGGCTCATACGCCGGTCGAGTTGGTCGAGCCGCTTGGTGACGGCTGCTTCCTGCCGCTCGGCCGCGTCGGGAGAGAGAAAGGAAGCAATAGCCGCCTCGGCGATCAGCGAACGGGACTGGTTGCGCCGTGCAGCGTGGTCCGCGAGCGCCTTCATCACGGGCGGATCGAGATAGACGGATAGGCGGTCCTTCTTGGGTGGCCTCGCCATCGCGCCTCACAGTATTCCGTCGCCAGGATCGAGACGTGCCTGACGAGCGACCTGCTGCATAGCGCGGGTCAGTCCACGCGCTCGAACATTGTCGTCATCAACGTCCAGATCGGCGCCGAACTCGTCCTCGATGAGCGGCTTCTTCTCAACCGCCTTCTTGCTGCTGAGTTCGGGCTGGCGACGCTTCTCCGATTCCGTGGGGTCGTCGTCGTCTTCCGCGATCGGGTTGGATAGCTCGCTTTGGTCGGTCTTGGGACGCGAGGGGAGCGGCAGCGCGCTCCAGTCGTCAGGATTGACTGCATTAACGTGCTCCAGAACCGGCGGCGCCAGGATGCGTTCGGTGAAGCGGACATCCTCGAAGTAGCGGGCTTTCTTCGCCCGGATCGGATGCACACCCGCCACCATGACAATCTCATCGGCCGGCGCGAGCTGCATGACCTCTCCGGGGGTGAGCAGCGGCCGCGGCGTCTCGGATCGTGAAATCATCAAATGCCCTAGCCACGGCGCGAGCCGGTGGCCGGCATAGTTCTTCATGGCGCGCATTTCGGTCGCTGTGCCGAGGGCGTCGCTGACCCTCTTGGCCGTCCTTTCGTCGTTGGTGGCAAAGGAGACCCTGACGTGGCAGTTATCGAGGATCGAATTGTTCGCGCCGTAAGCCTTTTCGATCTGGTTGAGCGATTGCGCTATCAGGAAGCTCTTGAGCCCGTAACCCGCCATGAAGGCCAATGCGCTCTCGAAGAAATCGAGCCTCCCCAACGCAGGAAATTCGTCGAGCATGAGAAGGAGCCGATGCCTGTCGGCCTTCGCGTGCAGGTCTTCGGTCAGCCGGCGACCGATCTGATTGAGGATCAGGCGGATCAGTGGCTTGGTGCGGTTTATGTCCGAGGGAGGCACGACGAGATAGAGCGTGGTTGGTTTCGGGCTGCTCACAATGTCGGTGATGCGCCAGTCGCAACGCGCCGTGACCTTCGCCACGACCGGATCGCGATAGAGACCGAGAAAGCTCATCGCTGTGGAGAGCACGCCGGAGCGCTCGTTGTCCGACTTATTCAACAGCTCTCTCGCGGCCGAGGCCACGACCGGATGCGGTCCAGCTTCGCCCTGGTGTGCGGTTTTCATCATCGCGGCCAACGTCGCCTCGATGGTGCGCGCCGGATCGGACAGGAAGCTGGCGACGCCAGCCAGGGTCTTGTCCTTCTCGGCATAGAGAACGTGAAGGATGGCGCCGACCAAAAGCGCGTGGCTCGTCTTCTCCCAATGGTTCCGGCGTTCTAAAGAACCTTCGGGATCGACCAGAATGTCCGCGATGTTCTGAACGTCCCGGACTTCCCATTCGCCGCGCCGGACTTCCAGCAGCGGGTTGTAGGCTGATGACAGCGCGTTGGTCGGATCGAACAGCAGCACGCGGCCATGCTTCGCCCGAAAGCCGGCGGTGAGCTGCCAGTTCTCGCCTTTAATATCGTGGACGATCGCCGAGCCCGGCCAGGTCAGGAGCGAGGGAATGACGAGGCCCACGCCTTTGCCCGATCTTGTCGGGGCAAAGCACAGGACATGCTCCGGGCCGTCATGCCGCAGATAGTCACGGCCGAGCTTGCCGAGCACGATGCCATCCGGGCTGAGGAGTCCAGCCGCCTTCACTTCGTCGGACTTCGCCCAGCGGGCCGAGCCGTATGTCTCGATATTGCCGGCTTCGCGGGCGCGCAACACGGACATGAAGATCGCGACGGCGATGGAGACGAAACCGCCGGAGGCGGCGATAACCGCGCCTTCATAGAAGATCGACGGCGCATAGGCGTCGTAGAAATACCACCACCAGAAGAAAGCCGGCGGATGGTAGATCGGCCAGCCGGTCAACTCGAACCACGGATTACCAAGCTGCGATTGGAAGCCGAGCCGCCATGCTGTCCACTGTGTTGCTCCCCAAACCGTCATCAGAACGATCAGTGAAACTATCGCGATCTGGCCCCATAGGATTTTCGTTCCGGACATGGTGGCGGTCCTTCCCTCTGAGTCGTTACTGTCAGCGGCCCAAGCCTCGCTGTCGCCCGAAGGTCCAGTCGACGCCGCCATCACTGCGCGCGACGCCGGAGACGTGGCGGCCGATCTGTTTTTCGAGAGAGGGCGACCAGGGCACGAGCTGAAAGCCAAGGCCGTCGTCGATCATGGCGAAGCGGCCAGACGCCAACGCGAATCGCTGACGGTAGGTGCCGGTGACATATTCTCCGCTGCCCGACGCATTAAAGCTGCGTCCGGTCTCTGCGGCGAGCTTTTCACCAACCGCATCCAGCTCGCGGCGGCGCAAGGTTTCGAGCAGCCTGCGCGCGAAGACGACACGGCGGCCCTGCCGCTCGGCGAGGCCATGTTCGGCAAGATGATCGGCACGCCGATCCATCGCCGCGCGCGCCTCCGCGCCGAAGCCGCCGCCGCCCATTGCGACGGGCTCGCGTGCGACCGCCTGCCGGTCGAGCCAAGTGGCACCGTTTGAGCTGATCTGGCGTTCGATTGGAAGGTCCGATCGGACGGCCAGCGCGACCCTCCGCTGCCCCTTGGCGTCATCGAATTTGCGAAGTTCGACGATGGAGCCGGGCGTGCTGTCGCCGGCCGCGTCGAGGTCGGGCAGCTTGACGTGATGGGTGCGGCCATCCACGCCGTCGATGACGGCATAGGCCGTGCCTTTCAGCTCGTCGTCCAGGCCACGCGCGACAAGACGGCCGATCAACGGTTCATCCAGGCTTTCACCAGCCAGCACGAAGTTCGATGCTCCGCGCTCAATGCCGCGTTCGGTCAGACCGCGATGAATCCGCTTGATGATGTCGCCGCGCTCGCCGAGTTCCCTCAGCGTGGGTTCCGCCTTCTCGAAGATCACCCATTGGCCGTTGCCGATCTGTCCGGCGAGACCAAGCGATTCCAGTTTTCGCAGACGGCCGACCTTGAGCGCATGAAATTCGTCCGGCTGCCCGTCCGAACGAGGCGCCATGTCGATGATCCCGCCGCGATGGCCGTCGCGCATGAGTTGGCGGTCGAGATTGGTCCAGCGCTCGGCCTCGATCTGCCGCTCCAGGGTTCGTCGAATGTCGTGATCGGTGCGCGGCCCGAGTTCCTGCGTGATGAGGTTGCGCGCCCGGTCGCGCATCCCCTCCTTGATGTAGTCCCGCGCAATCACGAGATCGGTTCCGTCATCGCGCACGCCACGAACGATCAGGTGGACATGGGGATGCTCGGTGTTCCAGTGGTTCACGGCGACCCAATCCAGTTCCGTGCCGAGATCCTTTTCCATCTGGGCCGCGAGGTCGCGGGTGAAGGATTTGAGGTCAGCCATCTCAAGGGTGTCATCGGGAGAGACGATGAACCGGAAATGATGGCGGTCGTCCTCGCAGCGCTCGGCAAAGGCGTTCGCGTCGGCTTCGTCGGTGCCGGGACCGAATAGACGCGCCTTCTCTCCGTCGCGCGTCACGCCCTCGCGGCGCAGATACCCGAGATGTGTGGACAGTGTTGCGCCGCGGGCATTCATTCGCACAACGCGCGCCTTGACGACAGCGCCGCGCGAGCGAGAGGTCAGGAGGCGGTTGGCCTGAACCGCCGCGCGCTGGCCTTGGCCAAAGCGCGAGCGGTTTCCGGGGCCGATCCGGCCGCCGGAGGAGACCGAGCCGCCGGCCTTTCGGGCGGCGGCGAGAGCCTGCGCGACGAACGGACGGGCGCGCTGCGCCTTCGTCGAGCGGATGCGGCCGGAACGGATATGGAAGTCGCGCTCGTTGCTCATGGCCGCAGCGCCGCACATCGCGCTAACGCGCGGTGGGTGTTAGAGAAGTGCCGAGATCGCAGGCTGCGCCTCACAGGCGCACCTCGCGAAATCGGGTCGTAAGTCATTGAAACACAACCGCCCGCCCGAGCCGCACATCGCGGCCTTTTATCCTGCCATCGTGCGGTCGTGGTTGCGGTGTCCTGCCTCAGCGCACTCCATGCCACGCTGCGGTGCGCTATGCTGCGAAAAGCCGAAAGCGTCGTCATGGCGAACGCTCCGTGCCGGAACGCTCGACAAACAGGCTGCCGGACAATGACGCGGTGGCGCCATCAGCGCGCGTTGGGGGCGTCAATCTATCGTCGCTCGACTGACCGCCAATTTGCACAGAACCGGCAGCATGGGAGCTGGCTGCGCGCGTGACAAAGAGCGGCGCATCCCGCCAGTCTGCTGGTGTTGGTAGTGCCTCACGGCGGGGATCGCTGCGGAGAACGGGCGCGAGCGCAGCGACGTAGGCGCGCGTTTCGGCAGGCAATGCACGGCCCGTCGTGCGGTATTCGTCGTAGCGACCAGGCCCCGCATTGTAAGCTGCAAGCATAGCGCCGATGTTGCCGTAGAGGTCCAGCATCTCGCGCAGGTAGGCGGTGCCCGCGAGGATGTTGTCGCGTGCGTTGAAAAGGTTGCTCCCGAAGCGATGGCGCACGCGCAGTTCGGCCCATGTAGCGGGCATCGCTTGCATCAAGCCCATCGCGCCGGCCGACGAAATCGCGCGCACGTCGCCCGCGCTCTCGGCGTGCATGACGGCTCGAATCCAATGTTCGGGGATGCCGAAGCGTCGCGATGCCTCGGCGATATGCGCGGCATGAGGATCGGCAACCACCGAGCGTTCGACCGCTTCCGGCTGAGCCAGTGCGAGCGCAGGCCATGCGAATACCGAGAGCACGCCGGCGAGCGTGAGAACAGCGTATCGGGAGGCGGACCTGTCACCGCGACGGCGCCAGCCTGCCAGCGTGCTCGCTTCGGTCAAGGGTGCGCGCGAAGCGCCGGCCGATGGCCGCCCTTGACCTCCGCTGCGCGCGCCGGCCGGCGGATCGCCGAGCGGGACGGAGGGATGAGACGGCCTTTCCGCGAACAGAGGGATGAGGCCGTTGAACACGATGTTGATGGGATAACGCATGATCCTCAGTCCCGTTCGCTGCGCTTCGGCGGCCGGTTCCAGTGCAGCGACCATGCAGTCTTGTCGTCGTCGGACTGGAACAGGTTGGCGCGAACCGGCTGCGTGAAGGTGGGGTCGTCAAGCTGGAAGGAAACGTAGTCTCCGGCCTTCTCGCCGGTGCGCTTCCAGCCTGCGCCCACCTCCGGGCCGCCTGCTTCGCCGAGATGGATGCGATAATCCGGTGCGTTCTCCGCGTCAGTGTTCTCGGCCGGAACAAGCACGAGTTCGGCATCGAGTGTCAGTGTGCGGATGCGGCCGGAATAGCCGGTCTTGGTCTTCTGGAATGCGCCGATCTGCGACATGCGTGGTCTCCTGTGGTTGCGGTGGATGAAAGGTCTCAGTGCGTCGGCGCGCGCCATTCGTAGCGGTCGTCGCCTTCTTCGTCGGTCCAGAGCGGGAGCGCCCGGCCGATGACGGAGCTTGCTGGGATCGGCCCGAAGTAGCGTCCGTCGAGGCTGTCGCGGACTTCCCAATTCATGAGGAAAAGTTCACCGTTCGCGATCACGCGGCAGCCCTGCCAAACGGGCAGGTCGCGGCCTAGGCTGTCGCGTTCCAATGCCTCGCCCATCTCGATCCCATCGACGATAACGGTGCGCCCGACGCGGCAAACCTCTTGCCCTGGCAAGCCGAGGACACGCTTCAGGAGCGGCACACCACGGCCGACATAGCCGCGCTCCCGCATGAAGCGCGAAAGCGGCTCGGGTGGTGCAATGGCGACCAGCTCGGGCACCTCAAGACGATCGGCTGGCTCGATGGTGTAGAGGCCGATCGGAGCGCTCGCGCTGACGTTCCAGATGACCTTGATGGGCGTCGGGACGAAGGCTGCGATGGCGACGCCCATCGTCGCGAAATACGTCGCCATGACATAGCCAAAGCGGGTCATGGCTCGGCGCTCCGGCGCTTGAGGAAAGCGGCGTGGCGCTCATCTGTGTAAGTGCGCGGCTCCTGGCCCGCAGTCAGGCGGTTGTGAACATGCCGCCAATGCTCTGGCGCTATGTCCGCAGGGTCGATGCCCAGCGCTTCGATTGCGTCGGCGATTTGAAGGACACGCTCGACCTTCGACCAGCCTTCCACCTTGAGCAGAAGGTCGCCACCAGGGCGCACAAACGGCAACGTCGAGAACGGTTCGCCACGAACGATCGCCCGCACAATGTCGATCCGCGAGATAATCGTGCCGTAATCATTGGCCGCCCAGCGGACGAACGCGAAGATGCTGTTCGGCGCGAAGCCGACAATGCGCCGGCGGCGGTCCACGATCTGTTCGTAGGATTCACGACCGAACCTGATCCAGTGTTCGATCCGCCGCTCTCGCCATGTCAGTTCGACCAGTGTGGTGAAAGGCGGCGGCCCCTCCATCTCCGGCCGCGAGGTCGTGGACGAGGCGCTGCGAGGATTCATGACGCGCCTCCATCGTCGCCCGGAAATTCCCGCGCGAGCAGGTCGCGCAGCATGTCGGCGACGGTCATGCCGCGCCGGAAGGCCGCAACCTTGATGCGGCCGCGCATCTCAGGCGTCAGGTCGATGGTGAGCCGAGCGGTGAAGCCGGAAGCGGATTCCGCACGCGACGACGATTCAGTTGCCTTAATCCAGCGTTCGGGGTCGCTCGGCCGGGAGGCGAAGCTGCGCCTGGTGGTGCGCTCGCTCATGTCGCTCCCCCGTTGTCGAAAGGCAGCACGGCGGCGAGCCGGGCGCGGGCGTGCTCGGCCATTTCAGCGTCGATCTCGCAACCGACATAGCGGCGGCCGGACAACCGGCATGCTTCCCCCACCGAACCCGATCCGGCGAACCAATCGCCGACCAAGCCGCCCGGTGGACAGCTCGTGCGGATCACGATTTCAAGAAGCGCGACGGGCTTTTCGGTGGGATGAATCGCGCGGCCGTGGCAGTTCCGAACGAAAACCACGGAGCGCATGATGCGCGGCCCGCCGTCATGGCTGACGTAGTAGCCAGCGTCGATGTTGCCGGTGTGGGGCGGGCGCTGCTTGTGCCGCACCGCGCGCGCGGTGGCTTCGGCCGTGGTTTGCACCACGTTGTAGATTTCGCGCCATCGCCTTTCCGCTGGATAGAACTGCACCACCAGCTCATGCACGCGCTTGAAGCGATCGGCGTGGAAATTACTGCCGTTCTGTTTCTCCCAGATCAGCTCTTGCGCGAGGCGAAGTCCCGCGTCGGCGAACAGATCGGCGGTCGCCATGAAGCAACGCAATGAGCCGAACACCCATAATGAGCCGGTCGGTCGGAGCGCATCGCGCGCCGATGCAATCCAGCCTTCGACGCGCCGATCCCATGCGAGCGAAGTGTCTCCATAGGGGGGATCGGCCAGGATCATGTCGAAGGGACCGTGCGCCGGCATGAGGTCACGGCAGTCGCCTGTGAGAATCGTCATGGCGCGATCCTCCCGATGCGAAGCCGGTCAATTTCGACCGCAAGCGCCGCGATCTCCTGCGCGGCCGGGCTGTCATCGTCGATCTCAGAGCCAAGTCGGCCGGACTGCGCGGCATCGGCGAAGACGACACGTTGACCGATAGTTGCCGGCAGAACTGGCGGCTCGTGATCGGCCAGGGTCTCGGCCGTCTCGCGGGCGATGATGGTGCGCGCGCCGCATCGGTTCAGCACGAAACGGGCGGCGAGCTGAGGCCGGTAGATGCGCGCTTCGGTGAGAAGCGCCAGCATCTCGGCCGAAGCCCAGCCGTCGAACGGCGACGGCTGTACGGGGATCAGCACTAGGTCGGCGGCGAGCAGCGCCGAGCGCATGAGGCTGGCGATGCGCGGCGAGCCGTCGATTACGACATGATCGGCGTCGCGGGCCAGCTCGGGAGCTTCACGATGCAGCGTGTCGCGGGGAAGCCCGATGGTCCCAAACAGCCTCGGCAAGCCCTCCCGACCGCGCTGCTGGGACCAATCCAGAGCAGAGCTTTGCGGATCGGCGTCGATCAGCGTGACGCGCTTTCCCCTGCGCGCCCATTCCCCGGCGAGGTGAAGGGCGAGCGTCGTCTTGCCGACGCCGCCTTTCTGGTTGAGCAGCGCGACAATCATTCTTCCGCCCCCGATCTGAATTGGACGGGGAGCGGAGGTGCGTCGGAAAGATCGGGGACAGTCGAGCCAGGTTCGCGCGATGACGTGGCGGCTGCGTTGCTGTCGGTGCTTACACTTTCAGCCGTCGTGCGGTGATCTTGCGCGACATTTTCCACATCGCGCCGCGCTCTATAGAGGTTAGATTCTCCGTTAGACTCTAAGTTAGGAGCGTGATTTCGCCTTTCATTGCCTTGGCTTAACCTCGGTTTGGGTTCCCGATAGCACGATGCTCCGGTTCCCGATGGCACGATAGATCGGGTTCCCGATAGCACGAGGCCATTCACAGGTTTTCCACATGGCGGCAATGGCTCAAAGGCGAGCAGTATTCGGCCGCTGATTTCGACTTCGATGAAGAGCGTGTAGCCGGGCAGCGGCTGGCGACGGATAATGTCGCGCAACTCGAAGGCGAAGCGCTTGAACGGCGCGAGGCTGCTGGATTTCTGATAAAGATGCCGGAAGTCGAAGCGCCAGCCGTTCGGCTGCCGTCCACCATGTTTGCGGACAAGCCGGTAGAGCCAGCGGTCGATTCCTCCGGTCAGATTGAAATAAGCCCGGTCGATGGTGAGCACGAGCGCGTCATCGAGAACGGCCTGATAGAACCAGTCGGGGACGATCAGTTCGATACCGGCGGCATTGCCGCGCCGGTCGGTTCGCTCCTGCCACTCATTGATCCACGAGAAGCGATGACGCCGGCCTTCCGTGCGCTGCCGGATCGAGGTGACGACGGTTGTTGTCTGGAGTCGATCGAGCGCGGCTTTCAGTCGGTGGTAGTCCCGCGCTGAGACGCCCCGGCCGACGAAGGTGAGAATTTCGTATGGGGTCGCCGCCATGAGGCGCGAGGTGCGCAGGCCCTTATCACGCGCCTCGACGAGCTGGCTGGCGGCCCAGATCAGAATGTCGGCATCCCAGATCGTCGCCATGCCATGATCGGGGACTGCCTCGACGCGGATCGTCACGTCGCCGGAGGCGAAGTCGATTGGCGTGGTTCGATGCGACTTGGAGAGGGAGAAGAACGGATACGCCATGAGATCCTGCGCGTCGCGAGGCGCGAAGTCGCCGGGCAGCGCGTGGAACAAATCGAGCTGGCCACGCTCCAACGAAGGTTGTTTCCACATCGACATGAGGCGACCAGCGACGATCACAGAACGTCGCCATCGGCGAATGCCGGCGGCATGATCTCGTGGCGCTTGGCGGGCAGCACAGAGCCGCGCGGGTCAGCGGTCGAGGTGACGGTTCCGCGAGCTGCCCACGCTTGGAGGTCGTCGATGGCATAGACGACGCGACCGCCCAGCTTTCTGTAGGCAGGGCCAGTGCCGTAGGTGCGATGCTTCTCCAGCGTGCGGCCGGACAAACCAAGGAAGCGCGCGGCTTCCGGGGTGCGAAGAAATCGGGGCGGCAAGCCGACGACGTGGGGCTTCATTAGGGGGCCTCCGTGGGCTGAATCGGGCCGCCGGTGTTCGGCGGCGGTCAAAGGCCACGGTGGCGAAGAAGCTCAGCGAGGGGGGAGTGGGAATATGCGGGTGCTAAAATCTCCCCCCATCGCATTGTTTTAGGATCGTCGACGGAGGCGCAGGAGCGCGCGATAGCCGCCAGCAATCATTGCGAAGCCATCTCTGACGAGGCTCGTGGTCGTGTCGCGCAGCGCGGAGGTTTTCCAAGGCTCGGAAGCAACGCGATCGACGCCGAAGATGACGCCGGCGATTTGGCGGTAGCTCGCACCGTTCATGCGGCCGTCAATCGCCTGAAGCATGTGGCGATGGCGTCGGCGTTGTTGGCGCGTTAGTCGGCGGTCGTCGGGGACAGACCGTCCTTGAAGCGCCCGTAGAAGGCGGTTGATCGCCTCGATCCGGTCGAACCCGTCCGCGTCCAACGGAATCAGCGCCGCGAGCGGCAGATCGGCGACAACGCCAGCGAGGCGCACCACATGGATATGTTGGTCGCCGGCAGGGTGCAGAAAATGGACGCCGTGATCGTCCGAGAGGTCATCAACCTCGCGAAGTGAACCGGCGAGATTGCTGTCGGCCGGGAGGATGGGCGGTGCCTGGGCGAGCAGAACCGTGCCGGTGTCGGCCTCTGCCGACCAGAATATGGGACTTTCGGTCGCCTTGAACGAGGGACGGACAAAGAAATTGCAGCCCCCAGCGACGCCGCGCTCGATCCGTCATGGGCTGTCGCTCGCCTGCCGGACGCGCGACTGCCACATAGTCGCGCTGGTAGTCTTTATTGCGCCGCAGCCATTCCCAGGCGAGATCGGGAGCAACGAGGTTGTCGACGTAGTCGTAGGTTGGTGAAGATCGCCACCGCGACGTATCAGGCGTCATCGTCCTCCTCCACGCATATAGATTGTTGCAATTTAGTGGAGGCACGATTCCCGGTTGAAAGCGGATCGGGAAGTCTGAGAATCAGCAACACGCGATGCGGTGGAGGCATCACCCCGGTGACTGGCGGTCCTCGAGGACGAGCTGTCGGTATCCGTGCTCGGTCATCCAGCGCGCGCGAGAGAGATGGCTGTCATGGATACGGCGGGCGCGCTCGGGATCGAGCTTTGGGTCTAAGCCGAACAGGATGGCGACGGCCTCCTGCCAGTCGGCGCCGTCTGTCGCCGCGTCGAGCAGACGCAGGTAGAGCTTCATGTGCTCACGATCATAGCTCGTGAGCACCGCGCTCTCCGGCGGCTCATCAAGGAAACTTACTTGTGTCATTCCACCCCCAGCGACAGAATCATAGCCGCTCGTCCACCTTTTGTTAATCTTTTCCATTCTCTCGGCAGCGGTATCGAGTCGGCGGGCATCGGGTGATGTGCGGCGGACATTCGCCTGTGCCAGCTTGCGCCGGTGACGGCTGCAAGGTGCATCGGGGAGTTCTCCGGGGGCTGTTTTGTCGAGAATACTCCGTGGTGAAATGCTCTACAAGGCCGTGTCCTCTCGTTCATGGAGATACGAGAGGTACTCGCACGCAATCTGAGAAAGCACCGGCAGGCTCAGGGTTTGTCGCAAGAAGAGCTGGCGCATCGCGCAGATATTGATCGCACTTACATCAGCGCCCTGGAACGAAGCGTCTATGCTGCCGGTATTGATGTGGTGGACAGACTAGCTCGTGTGCTCGGCATGGAAGCGGCCGACCTTCTCAAGCGGCCACTTGAGCCGCCGAAGGGTAAGAAGCCTCGCAAGGAAAACCTCACGACTGACAAAACAACCCGGACTAAGGTTTGATGTTTTTCTGGCCTTTTGATTATTGCATGTGTCGAGGTTTGCGAGCCGGGCGGAGCCCGGCGAGCGGCGGCCGCCTGGTCGCGGCCGCCCCGCCGATCCGGGTTCGCGGATCGGCGGAAAAATTGTAAACGCGCAAAACCTGAAAGACGGAAAGCCGCGCAACCGGGTTTCCGGCTGCGCGGCCTCAAGATGATTATGCGGCCTTCTCCAACAGGGTCTTCGCCTTCGCTTCAAGCTCAAGGCGGGTGTCCTGATGCGCCTTGGTGCGGGCGTGTGCCGTTATGCCCTGCACGAAATCGAAGATGCTTTCCGGCCGGCGGCCTTCCTCCTGCAACACGGTCTCGATGATCTTGCCCGTCTCGGCCTTCGAGAAACCGCGCTTGCGCAGGAAGGTTTCGCGGTCCTCATCGGTGCGGGCGACGATCTTCTCCCGCGCCGCCTTGATCCCCGCCACGAACGGCGCGGGCGAGGAATTGGCGAAGCTCGTCAACGCGGGCGCGGCCTCATGGGCGAAACGCTGCGCGGCAAATTTGCTATGCCGGATGCTGATTTCCTCGAACCTTTCCACGCCCCAAAGATTGCGGTTCATGCAAACCGCGCGGAGATAGAAAGAGGCGATGCCTAGGGTCTTGCTGCCGACTTCGCTATTCCAGCAATAGAAGCCCCGGAAATACAAATCCGGCTCTCCGTTCGGCAGGCGTCCGGCCTCGATGGGGTGGGTGTCGTCGACCAGAAACAGGAACACGTCGCGGTCGCTGGCGTAAAGCGTCGTCGTGTCCTTGGTCACGTCCACGAAGGGATTGTGCGTCATGGTCGCCCAATCCAGCACGCCCGGCACCTTCCACATGGTATCGCCAACGCCATTTCCCGCGATCTTCATGACGGCGGCGACAAGCTCGTGATCCCAGATGCGGCCATAGTCCGGACCGGTCACGGCGCGCAATTCAATGCGGCCGTCTTCCGCCTCCAAGGTCTTCACCAGTTCCGCCCGATGGCTCAAAAGGCCATGCTGCAGATTGATGCCCGCCAGCGGTGCGGGAAGCTGCCGCATGTAGGATGCCGGTGCGCCGACAAGGCTGCAAAGCTGGCCGAAGCTCCAATGCGTCGGGGCGATGGACTGCTCCTGTCCGGGGACGAAAAGGGAAAGCCTCTCGGCATCCTCCCGGTTCGCCTCCACGCGCACAGCGCGGCTCTCAACGGTGCGGGCCTTCGCCCGATCCGCGCGGGCCTTCACGGCGTCGTAAAGCTCGGTGAGGCTCAAATAACGCTCGTCATCCGGGCGCGAGAACCATTCCGACGAAACGCGGCCGATCCGCTCGCCGCGTGAAATGTCCACACGGAAGCCGGAGGAAACAGGCTGCCTTGCATTGATGGTAATAGTGTTCATGGTCTTTCTCCTATGGGCTTGGGTTGCAGCGCAGCGCCGCGCTGCAGCCCTGCCCGTCGGCGAGACCGGGGTAGCAAGGCGCAAGGGCGGCTGGGACGGAGGGGGATCACCCGGCCTGCACAAGCGGATGGAGGCTTGACGACAGTGCGCAGCACGCATCCGCGCGGAAGGTCGGGGAGACCGTTCCGGTCGAGCGTCAGCGATCCCTTGCGCCGCGCGAGGGCAGCGCCCTTAGCGAACCGCCCGGCGGGAGCGCCAGCGGATGCCGGGAGCAAGATCTGATCGGGATGTGCAAAACCGGAGAACCGGAAAGCCGTGCATCCCGATCTCCGTATTCCCTGACAGGCGGTGGCCATGAGCATGGCGAAGCCCCGCTCGGGTGAGCGGGGCTTCTTGGGGTTCCGGTCTCAGTCGCCGTTGCGGCGGGACCAGATGAGGTTGTGGCTCTCGCCGTCCTCGGCCGCGACCAGGCTCGCGTAGATCGGGGCGGCGAAGCTCGGATCGTCCAGCTTGACGGAGAGATATTCGCGCTGCGTCTCGCGGGCGGTCTTCTTCCAGGCCGCGCCGAACTCGGTGGCGCCGGCGAAGATGCGGAAGTCGGGGCCGCGCTCGCTGTCGCCCTCGGTCGGGACGAGCTTCACGGTCTTGACGTTGAGCGTGAGGGTCTTGACCGTGCCGGTGAAGCCATTGCCGGCCTTGGTGAAGGTGCCGATGGTCGCCATTGTCGTGTTCCTTTTTCCAATCGGGCCGCGCCCATCGCGAACTCGATGGGGGTCGTGCGACCGGAGACGATCGGCCCCGCACCCGTCAGGGCTGGAACGTCAGTGGAAGGCGGCCGGCGACGGCTTTTTTGCTTCGCGATGCAAAGCCGAAGGCGGCGGAAAAAAGTTGGCGGCGGCCGTTGCGGGAAGACGAGCGAGGCGACGCGCAGCGGCGGCGGTCTTCGGTCAGACCCCTGCCAATCGAGGACGCAGATGGGCGGCAAATATGGAAAATCAACAGAAACACGACAGGCAACCATCGACCTCCGTGCCAAGCCGATAATGTTCAACCAATGGCCGGTCAAAGCGAGACCATTGCCCTCAACGACAGGACTCTGAGAAGAATCCCGGCTGACGACTCCGTGCGCCCCGGCCCGTCCTTCGCTTCTTCCCTCGCGCGACCGCTGCGCCGCCGATGAAGCTGCTACGCGATGAAGCGCAGTGCGATTCACTCCGTCACGGCACCGATCCTGCGGCCCCGCTTCACGCTGCCAGAACGTGTCGCGGCCGACGATGGTGGAAGCGCCTCATAATCCCGACGTTGGCATTGATAGGGGAATCCGGGGGGAGCCGCGCGCCGTGGGGCGTTAGGCGAGATGGCCGCCGCCGTGACTTCCTTGCGTTAGCGATTGAAGCCGAATTGCGGAAACGCGCCGCAGGCGTGGTTCCGGCGAAGCCGAAAGCGCGGCCCGCAGGGCAACGCCGTCAAACATACGGAAAAGGAAGTGTCTATGCTCTGGTTGGTCGAGTATCCAGCGGGGCAGCCAAGCGCATGAGCGCGGAAACACCGACAAAACCGCCACCGACGATGCAGAAGATTTGCCGCCAGACTTCCGAAGGCACCGCCTCTTTGGTGACGCCATAGACGAGCGCGTAGCCCGCGACGGCGGCAGGCACAGCGAAGATCAGAGCCACGATCAGGCGCAAGGTCGGCTGGCGCAGCGTGTCAAACAGAAGCGCCAGAATCCCGAACGCCACGCCTGCGGCGACAAGGCCAACCAGTCCCGCGCCGACCAGGCCGGAGCCGGTTTGATAGGCGAACTGCACGGCGGTCAATCCAAGCATGAAGGGGAGCGCATAGACTGCGAGCGTATAGGCGATGACCGCGATCAGCGCCACGCTCATCAACATCACGGCGACCATGATCGTCCTCCTACGCTGCTTTCCTGTGCCCTTCGCCCCCCACGCTTCCCATGCGAGAAGCTTTGGTGACAATGCGTGTGCATTCTGTCGACCTGAAACATCGTGTTCTCAATCGGAATGTCGAGGTCAGGCCGCGCGGTGGAGCCGCGTGGCCGCGTTCTTCGGGTGGGAGGCCGGGACCGCTCGCGCGGTCCCGGCTCACCTTCATTCCGCCGCGACGGAGAAGCTGTCGGCGTCCTCAGCCTCGGCGGCGGGGGCCTCCGGCTGCTCGGAAGTCAGCCATGCGGGTCCGGGCGTCCGCATGAGGGACGGCAGCCAGCGGTTCCCGGCAAGAAGTTGCTCGGCGGCATCCGCCATCGGCTGCTTCTTCATCCCGGCGATCCGCTCGGCGGCTTCGTCGCTGACGGCTTCCCGCACGGCGGCGAAGATATGCGCCTTGGTGACGCGACCGAGATAGGCGCGCACGGTGGGCGTCCAGTGCGCCGTCATGTCGAGCGCAACCGCCGTCGCCAGCCTGTCCGCCGCCTCGTGGGCGCGCGGCTTCTTCTCCCAAGGTTGCTTCACGGCGTTGACGGTCAGGGAGGCGCAATGCGCGAACAGCGCCATGACGCTCGCCTGATCCAACCCGGCGATGAAGCCCCAAAGGTCCGCCACGTCGCGCGGCATGTCCGCCGCCCATCCGTCATGACGATCCGCCAGTGCCTTCGCCGCCGCCGTGTCCTCGATGCCGTCCGCATGTCCGCCAAGGTTCGGACTGGTGGGGCGGATTTCGAGGCAATGCGCCTCCACGCCGCGATAGAAGGTCTGCGCGGCAAGCGCATGAGTGACGGCGATCAACGCCATGTCCGGCTGCTCACCAAGGGCGAGGCGCAAGCCGAGCGTCCGGTGAGCGGTCAGGTCGCGGACAAGAGCATCGGACAGCGGCTTGCCGTCTTCCTCCGCTTCCTCGTCCTCGGCCTCGAGCGCCGAAACGTGGTTCCCGTCCTCGTCGTAGTCGCCGTCTTTGATGATCTCGCCATCATCGTTGACGCGCACGCCGCCGATGACGGTTTCGCCACCCTCGGCGTCTTCCGCCTCGGGCTTCTCGTCCTCGGGCTGGATGAACCCGCGCTCAATCCGCGCTTCCCCGTCATGGGACAGCACGACGAACACGCCGCCACGCGCAACGGCGTCGGGATCGTAGGCATGGCGTCGGGCGTCGATGCGTTCGATCTCGGCTTCAAGCTCCCCGAACCGCTGGTCCACATCATCCGGAAATTCCTCGGCGCTTTCATACTCCGACGACAGGCGGTCGTATTCCCCCTGCGCGGCGTCGTAGGCGGCGGCGTCTTCCTCGGAAAGCTCCACCGGCTGCGGATAGGCGCGGCGCATGCCGTGGGCGTGGGGATAGTCGATATGGACTTGCGCCCATTTCCAGCCCTCGGTCTCCCGAACCGCGGCGGCGATCCGCTCCAGCTTCTCGACGGTAAGCCGGTCCAGCAACGCCGGGTCTTCATAGAAGCCGCCGCGATCCTCCGTGAACAGATCGCGGATGATGTTGCCGCCTGCCTCCGTATAGGCTTCCGCGCCGACGAAGATCGCGCGCCGATCCGTCGCCGCCACGTTGGTCTTGGTGAGGTCGCGGCGGATGATCCACGGATCGCGGTTATAGGACAGGTTCTCGAAAACCTGCTCCTGCCGCGCGTGGTCCTCGGTGATGGCGAAGGCCATCAACTGATCCAAGGTCAAATCGCCGTCACGATAGACCTGCATCAGCTTGGGGCTGACCGCGCCGAGACGCATCCGCTGTTTCACAACATGCCGGGTCACGCCGAAGCGGGCGGCGATTTCCTCTGCTCCCCATCCGCGTGTTTCCGCAAGCTCACGGAAGCGCTCGAACTGGTCGGCGGGGTGCAAGTCCTCGCGGGTGACATTCTCATCAAGGCTGATCTCGGCCGGGTCATTCGCCGTGTCGATGACGCAGCGGATCGGCTCCGTCTTCTTGATTTCCTTGCGCTTGGCGCGGAGAAGCTGCGCCAGCCTGCGGCCTTCACCGATGGCGACAAGGTAGAAGCCGGTCGGCTGGCCTTCACCACTAAGCTCCGGCTCCACCACGAGGTTTTGCAGGATGCCCTTGGCGGCGATGCTCGCCGCCTTCGCCTCGATGGACGCCTCGCTATGCGGGGTCTTCCGGGCGTTGTTGGGATGCTTCTTGAGTTTGTTGAGTGGAATAAAAACCGTCGCGCCGTTTTCGGCAACGGTTTCTGTCTTTGCTTTGGTCGTCATGATCTTGCTCCTATGGGTCAGGGTTGCAGCGCAGCGCCGCGCTGCAGCCCTGCCCGTCGGCGAGACCGGGGTAGCAAGGGCAAGGGCGGCCGGGGTGGAGGGGGATCACCCGGCCTGCACAAGCGGATGGGAATAACAGGGACGTGCTCAACGTCGCCCGCGCGGAAGGTCGGGGAGACCGCCCCGGCCGGCGCCGGCTTGCCGGCGCATACCCTTGCCCGCGCGAGGGCGGAGCCCTTAGCGAACTGGCCTGCCGTGAGCCGAGTGGGAGTTAGTCGAAAGACCCGGATCAGGACCAGGAGAGCGTTCCGCCACATCCAACTCAATTCATCAATCTGTCACGCAACTTTAGCAGGGTTGTCACGAACACCGGTTACCTAGCACAGGCCAAACCAGCCACCATAACTCCTGAACGGGGATGCATCATGAAATCAAGTCTCCTTACGCTCTCAGTGATCGCCGGCATCGCAGCCGGCGGTACCGCGCTGGCTGCCAGCAGTGACAAGGGCCATAAAGGTCCTGTCCCGCAAGGCGCTGTCTCGGTCGACGGCTCCAGCACTGTATTTCCGATCTCGGAAGCCTATGCCGAGGAATTCCAGAAGCAGACCGGTATCCGCGTCGTGGTTGGCCTGTCGGGAACGGGTGGCGGCTTCAAGAAGTTCTGCCGCGGCGAGACCGACGTCACCGGCGCCTCGCGGCCGATCCGCGACGTGGAGATGAAGCTTTGCAAGGAGTCCGGCGTCGAGTTCATCGAACTGCCGGTCGCGATCGACGGCTTGGCGAATGTCGTGCATCCGTCCAACACCTGGGCCCAGTGCATGACGGTCGCTGAACTCAAGAAGATCTGGGAGCCGGCGGCACAGGGCAAAATCACCAATTGGAAGCAAGTCCGCGATAGCTTCCCTGACGCCCCGCTGAAGCTCTTTGGCGCTGGCACTGACTCTGGCACCTACGACTACTACACCTTTGCAATCAACGGCAAAGAGCACGAAAGTCGTGGCGACTATTCCGCCACCGAAGACGACAACGTGACCGTGCAAGGTGTATCCACCGATAGGAACGCGCTCGGCTTCCTCGGACTGGCTTACTACGAGGAAAACAAGGATAAGCTGAAGACGGTCGCGATCAAGCAGGCCGACGGCTCCTGCGTGCAGCCGACGATCGAAACGGCCAAGAACGCGAGCTATCAGCCGCTGTCACGACCGCTGTTCATGTATGTGAACAAGAAGTTCCTGAACGAGAAAGAGGGTGTTCAGAAGTATGCGGACTTCATGATGACCGCCAAGAACGGCACCACGCTGGTCCGCGAAGTGGGCTACGTGCCGCTGCCTGACCAGGCCTTCGATCTCGGCAAGAAGAAGATTGCCGCCCGCAAGACCGGTACCTTCTTTGAAGGCGGCTCCAAGGTTGGCGTGAAGATCGAAGACCTCCTCTCCGCGAACTAACGTGCGATTGCGACTGGAGGGCGGCCCGCCTGGCTGTCCTCCAATTTCGCGCGGTCGCGCCTGCGGATCTACTCGATCGAAGTGATAAATCAGACAATGGCCGGAACCATACCCACGCATGTCGAACTGGTTGCTTCGGGCTTCGTCAGCCGACGGCGCGCAGTCGACCTCGTAATGCGCATTATCCTGTTTCTCTGTGCCGCTTTGTCGATCTTTGTAACGACGGCGATTGTCTACATTCTGGTCTCGGAATCCTGGAGCTTCTTCAAACAGGTGCCGCTTCTGGAATTCCTGACTGACACACAATGGACCCCGGTCTTTGCTCAACCGCGCTTTGGAATCCTCCCGCTCCTTACCGCCACCTTGTGGGCGGCCGGCATCGGGATGGTCGTAGCAATTCCAATGGGGACGCTTCTCGCCATCTACCTCAGCGAATATGCGCCCACGAACGTTCGCGAGACCATCAAACCCTTCCTCGAATTGCTGGCGGGTGTTCCGACAATCGTGTTCGGCTATTTCGCACTGCTATTTCTGACGCCTCTCTTTCAAATGTTCATTCCCGGGCTCTCTGGCATCAATTTATTGGTCCCAGGCATTGTGCTGGGAATCATGATCCTGCCCTATGTCGTCTCGATCAGCGAAGACGCGATGCGCGCCGTGCCGCGGGACCTTCGTGAAGGGGCCTTCGCGCTTGGCATGACCCGCTGGCAAGTGGCGCTTCGCGTCGTGGTGCCCGGCGCCTTCTCAGGCATCACCGCCGCCTACATCCTCGGGATGTCGCGCGCGGTGGGCGAGACCATGGTGCTTGCCATCGCTGCCGGACAGAACCCAAATCTGACAGCGAACCCTCTCGAGGGCGCGGCGACAATCACCGCGTACATCGTCCAGATGAGTATGGGCGACCTGCCACATGGCTCGCTCGCCTATTCCGCGATCTTCGCGGTGGGTATCGTACTTTTCCTGATGACGTTGGTGTTTAACCTCATCGGTTTTTATCTGCGTCGACGGTTTCGCGAGGTGTATTGACAATGGTTGCGACAGCATCTCCCAGCGATCAGCCGAGTCGGGAAGACAAAATTTCAGACGTGGAACGGGTGATCGCGCGCAGCAAGCGCATCGACCTTGTTTTCGCCGCCGGTGGGGTCTTCGTGCTCGTCATCGCCATGGGGCTGCTGATCACGCTTCTGGCCGACCTCGCTGCCGACGGTTTGGGTCGCATCAACTATGACTTCCTGACCAATTATCCCTCTCGGCGACCGGCCAGTGCAGGCATCCTGTCGGCATGGGTAGGCACATCGCTGGTCATGCTGGTGACGGCTATCCTGGCCATACCCCTGGGCGTATTAGCCGGCCTCTACCTTGAAGAATACGCGCCCAAGAACTGGCTCACCATGTTGGTCGAGATCAATGTCAGCAATCTCGCAGGAGTGCCCTCGATCATCTATGGACTTCTGGCTCTCGGACTATTCGTATACGGCCTTGGCCTTGGCCAAACCATCCTCGTGGCCGGCATGGTCCTAGCGTTGCTGATACTGCCCGTGGTGATTGTCGCGACGCGAGAGGCAATCCGCTCGATTCCCTTGGGCGTTAAGGAAGGCGCCTACGCCGTCGGCTGCGACCAGTGGCAGGTCATGTGGCGCTACGTCATACCTACCGCACGACCCGGAATTCTTACCGGAGCCATCATCGGCCTGTCCCGTGCTATTGGCGAAACGGCACCCATCATCACGATTGGGGCATTGACCTTTATTGCGTTCTTGCCGCCGTCGCCGTTTCAGGCAGAACTGCCTTTCTTTAACTTCGACTGGCTCTCGTCGCCCTTCACAGTCATGCCGATCCAGATGTTTAACTGGGTTTCCCGGCCACAAGCGGCCTTTCATGTCAATGCAGCGGCGACGGGGGTCATCCTAATGGGGATGACCCTGGCGATGAACGCGATCGCCATATGGATTCGATTTCGGCTCCGTCGTCGGTTCCGGATGTAGCGGGAGCGAGCGCAGATGCTAGCGGACACGAGGATTGCAAGGAGAGAGAATGTGAACGACGCGGGCTTAGAAGGGGCGGAAGTCTCCGGACGGTCGCCTGTGCCCTTTAGCAATGGTTTGCGGGCAGACGTTCGCGATCTCAGTTTCTGGTATGGCGAGATGCAGGCACTCAAGTCCGTAACCCTGCCGATCAATGATCGCCAAGTCACGGCTTTGATCGGTCCGTCCGGCTGCGGCAAGAGCACGCTCTTGCGCTGCTTCAACCGGATGCACGACCTCTATCCGGGCAACCGGTACAAAGGATCGATCACCTTGCTCCCGGAAGGCGATAACATCATCAGTTCCCGGGCCGACCCTGTGCTCGTGCGGCTGCGCGTCGGCATGGTCTTCCAGAAGCCCAATCCCTTTCCAAAGTCCATCTACGAAAACGTGGCTGCGGGACTGTACGTGCGGGGAGTGCGCAAGCGGGCCGTCGTCGATGCGATAGTGGAATCCGCCCTTCAGAAAGCGGCTCTGTGGAACGAGGTCAAGGACCGGCTGCATGGCTCGGCTTACGACCTGTCCGGCGGTCAGCAGCAGCGCTTGTGCATTGCCCGGGCGCTGGCGCCCAATCCGGAGATCCTGCTGCTGGATGAGCCCACCTCCGCCCTCGACCCAATTGCCACGGCCAAGATCGAAGACCTTTTGCAGGAATTGGGATCCCAGATCACCATCGTCATCGTCACGCACAACATGCAGCAGGCAAGCCGCATATCAGCCAGCACCGGGTTTATGTACCTCGGCGAGTTGATCGAGTACGGAGAAACCGATCAGATATTCCAGGCACCGAAGGATAAACGGACCGAAGCCTATGTCACCGGCCGCTTTGGTTGAGCCGGCGCCATCCTCGGCCTTCGAGGCCCTCCGAATGGGAAGAGTGAGATGACCGAGAAACACACGCTTCGATCCTTCGATGAAGCGCTGGAAGCCTTGTCGGCGCGAACGCTGGCCATGGGTGAGGATGTCACCGGCATGGTCGAAAAGGCCGGTGAGATATTCCAAGCCCAGGACGTTGATAATGCAAAGCGGCTGGTCGAGCACGACCTTGACATCGATCGGCAGCACGACGGCATCAACGCCGCGGTGGTCGACGTCCTGGCGCGGCTCCATCCGGTTGCTCGGGACCTACGGGAGGTCTTGGCGGCCAGACACATCGCTGCCAACCTTGAGCGGGTCGCCGACCACGCGAAGGGCATTGCCAAACGGTCGATCGCCAACGCTACGCCATCCGTATCGCCAGGCACCGCGGGAATTCTCCGAGAGCTTCACGCCGGCGTGGTGCGGGCACTTCAGAACATTCTGCGCGCGCTCAAGGACGGGAACCCGGAGCTGGCTGACCAAGTGCGGCGCAACGACGCCCAACTTGACCAACTTTATGATGACCTATTCCACATGGTGATTGCGGTTTTGCGCACCTCGCCCGACACGGCTCTCGGCGAGGTTCAGGCGCTGTTCGTCGGAAAGAGCCTGGAGCGCATCGGCGATCATGCGACCAATATCGCCGAGGAGATTCGCTTCATGACCAAGGGGGATCTGCCAACGGCAACACGCGAGATGTGAAATGGCTCCACGTGAAATGGCGATCGATGAACAGTGCCCGCCCACCTTCAAGGTGTCCGATGAGCCGCAACGTCTTCGTTTCAAAGATCTGCTTGTAGACCTCGATGCTTACCGCGTGAGTCGGGCTGGACGAATGATCGAGTTGGGACCCACGGAATACCGGCTGCTGTGCTTCTTTCTTCGCCATCCGTCGAAGGTGTTCACTCGGGAAAACCTTATCGAGAGTGTTTGGCCGGCCGACGCGAGTATCGATGTGCGAACTGTCGATGTGCATATCGGGCGATTGCGTCGGTCGTTGAGGCGTCACGGCCAAGCCGATCTGATTCGAACCGTCCGCTCTGTGGGATATGCGCTGGGATAGGACGAATGCACTTTGATGCCGTGACCTTTCAACATCTGAACTCCTACTTATTGAGTAGCGGCTTCTCGAGATTACCCGAGGCCAACGCTGTAGCGGTTCAGCAACGAGGCGAGACGGTTTCGATCCGACATGATCGCTTGTTTTGCGCTCAGTCGGAGCCGGTCTTGGCAGCGCTCGAATAAGGCCGCGCAGAACTCGCCGTTGTCGTGATTGGCGCGATAGAGGATTCCGTCAGGTGCGGCAGGATGATTGTGGATCGCGCGCGACCAGCGCTGCGCCAGGGCGTGCTGGCCGGCAGTGACGACACTGGTTGCGCCGAGGCGGGAGAGACCAGTTCCATGCACCGTTGCCAGCCGAAGCGGCGCAGTCGCTTCGATGGTCGCGAACGATCGTGCTTCAAGAAAGGCCGAGGCGACATAGGGAGCGCCCACAGCCCGCAGGCAGGTTTCGGCGAACGCGCCTTCAATAGTCATCGCCATATAGCAGACGCCATATTCCCCTTGCGGATCGTCGAAGCGGTTGTTGCCTGACGTGCCGAAGTGGATGGGATCGAAGTCGCTTAGGTGAATCCGAACGAATGCCGAGCCTGCGGTAATCTCGTCGAGCGGAAGGGGCCGGTTAGCGAAGTCGTCAGGCGGCAGCGGCCCGTCACTGTCAGGCTGCGCCATGCTCACCATAGGCCGCCGCCGCTTTCACAACGTCCTCGATCCGGCCTTCCCGAAGCAGGTCGATCGGGCGACGGCCACCAAGGCGATGGTCGCCGGTCAGCATGAAGCTGACGCGCATCCACGGATCGTCGATGGTAAAGGCGTCGAGCACTTCCCGGATGCCGGATAGCAGGCCCTTCTTGCCGATCTGGAAGGCCGGGTAGACATATCCATCGCCAACATCCAGCCAGAAGACGTGATTGCGCTCGCGCTTGCGGCCGAGGCCCTGCGGCGTGATGCCAAGATGATCCGCGAGATGCTGAGCGGAGAGCGCGCCGCCTTCCGCCTTCAGCATGTCGCGTTTCATTTCCGACCCGCGCAATAGCGCTTGAGTGAGCGGATCGGGAGTGTCGACATCGATTTCCGCGCCGATCGCGACCGCCTCGCGCAATGACCGAAAAAGCACGTCCGCATCGGTGGAAGCGCCGACAGCTTCAAGCAACCGTTCGCGCGGCATCCGTTCGGCGATGCGCGTAAGCGCTCGGCCGGTTCGCGTGACGAAAGCCTGCACGAGATCGTCGCTGGGGCCGGGCTCGGCTCGGCGGGATCGCGACGGAACAGGAGCCGCAGGCGCATCGCCAAAGTGGCTGGCGCGGGTGCGGCGCCGCTGAGTTCCGCTTGGAGTCGCAGGTGCCATCTTCCGATCTTTCGCTTGGCTTGTTTCTGTTGTCGTGCTATATATAAGCCATGAAACCTGAAACATCAATAGCGGGGAATGCGGGCGGCCAAACGGGCACGGGCGGTAGGTTATTGCGCTTCGCCATAATCCGAGAGGCTCCGCCAGACTTCTCGAAGGTCGCCGATGGTATCCAGGCGCACGGTTCAGCGAGTCCCTCTAAGGGCATGACTCGACTTGGAAATTCAGTCGCAAATGCGACAATAGCGGCATGTCCGCGAGAATATATCCATTCCCGGTCCATTTGGAGGCCGACCTGTATGACTACGCGCCGCGCCCGGAGGGACGCGGTGCGCGGCGGAGTTCCGGCAAGCGGAAAAGCCGGCGTCAGTGGAATCCAAGGATCACCGACGACTGGCCAGAGCGCATTCCGGTATCCGAGGTGGAGCTTGATGTGTTCGAGGCCCATTTCGGCGACCTGCTGGACGAGCTATTCGCGTCAAAGGACTAAGCTGACAGAAGGAGGTCTCGCATGAACGCCAAAGCGAAACCCGCCTTGGCGTCGCCGGGGCGTGCTGCTTTGTATCTTCGGGTGTCCACGGGGCGACAGGCCGAGAACGATCTCTCGATCCCCGATCAGCGTCGCCAGCTCCAAGCCTACTGCGCGTCGAAGGGAATCTCCGTCGTTGCGGAGTTCGTGGAGCCAGGCGCTTCGGCGACCGATGATCGTCGCCCGGAGTTCCAGAAGATGATGGACGCGGCTTCGGTGAAGCCTGCGTCGTTTGAGTTCATCATCGTGCATTCCTTCTCGCGTTTTTTCCGGGACCAGTTCCAGCTTGAGTTCTATGTGCGTCGGCTGGCGAAGAACGGCATTCGCCTAACGTCGATCACGCAGGATCTCGGTGACGATCCGATGAGCGTGATGATGCGTCAGATCATGGCGCTTTTCGACGAATACCAGTCGAAGGAAAACGCGAAGCACACCCTGCGGGCGATGCGTGAGAACGCCCGGCAGGGCTATTGGAATGGCTCGCGCCCGCCTTACGGCTTTCGCATTGTCGACGCCGAACAGCGTGGGGCGCGGACAAAAAAGAAGATCGAGCCCGATCCGCTCCAGGTCGAGAATGTGCGCCTCATCTTCCGCCTCGCGCGGATCGGGGACGGCAATGGTCCGATGGGTTCGCGCCAGATCGCCGACTATCTCAACCAGAAGGGCATTCGGACGCAGACCGGAGGCCGCTGGGGCGTGGGAGCGGTTCATCACATTCTCACTCGCGAGACCTACATCGGCCGTCATCGCTTCAATGTCGCAAGTTGGCGGAAGAAGGAGAACAAGCCCGAAGATGAGGTGGTCGAGGTTGCGGTGACGCCGATCATCGACGTCGAGGAATTTGAGGACGTCCAGAAGTTGATGCGATCCAGAAGCCCGCAATTGAAGGCGCCGAGGTTCGTGAACGGCCCGACCTTGCTCGGCGGCATCAGCTTTTGCGCGGACTGCGGCGGCGCGATGACGCTGCGAACGTCCGGCAAGAGCGAGCAATACCGCTACTACACCTGCTGCACGGCCGCCCGGCAGGGCAAGACCGGCTGCAAGGGTCGCACAATTCCTATGGACGAGTTGAACGACTTGGTCGTCTCATACATTGAGGATCGGTTCCTCCTTCCTGATCGGCTGGAGGAATTGCTTGCGGGGGCGTTCAAGCGTCGGGAGGAGCAAGCAGAGCGCCAGCGCGGGCGCATCACGGAATTGAAGAACCAGGCGGCCGACGCCGAGGCCAAGCTGACGCGGCTCTATGCGGCCATTGAGAACGGGGTGGCGGACCCGGCCGACTCGAACCTCAAGAGCCGCATCGAGGAACTTAAGCGCATTCGAGACGCTGCACGCGCGGATGCCGGGCGGGCCGAAGGCCGCATCGACGCGGCCGCGGCTGCGATCACGCCGGCGATGCTCGGCCGACTGGCCAGCGAGGCCCGCTCGCGGATACGGAGGGAGGACGGCGGTTTCTCCCGCCATCACCTTCAAACGCTGGTGCAGCGGGTCGAGGTTGGGGCTGATGACATTCGGATTAAGGGGTCGAGACAGCGATTCCTCCAGACGCTCGTGGCGCCTGGAGGAAAGTCTGGAGTGGAAACTGCGGGGCTAGAAGTTCGCAGTTTCGTTCCGAATTGGCTCCGCGGGTAGGATTCGAACCTACGACCATCCGATTAACAGTCGGACGCTCTACCACTGAGCTACCGCGGAATGCCGTGCAAAATGCCGGAGAGCGCTCCGCATAGCAGAACGTTTCGTCTCTGGCGAGGCCCTTTATTCTCTTTCTTCATGCGCCCAGGCAGAAGCGCACGACGTGATCGCATTTCAATGCCGATGCGGCAACTGCGACCACCCGTCCCAGCATTGATTCCGGCGCGCAATTGCACCGGATTTCCGCACGGGTGGGTCTGGGTTGGCTTTGATTTTTTGGAAGATTGGAGGCCACGCCCGGAATTGAACCGGGGTACGCGGATTTGCAGTCCGCTGCGTCACCACTCCGCCACGTGGCCTCAACGCTCAGTCAGCGGCGCACCGCCTTCGTCGTTTTGCGGAAATCAAGTCGATTTACCGAAGCGAACGGCCGTCTAACATAGAGCGGCGACACCTTACAAGTCGTAACGGTATTTGCCTATCCATGCGACGGCTTTCCCGTCGCGCCGCGCGCTTTGCTCGCGTATAGAACAGGTCTCGAATTCGCGGCCTTCGTTCCGGCGTCAGCCGGGTGATAACAGGCTTATAGCTGGGGACGGCAATGGCAGACATCGCTTTACAACGCAAAAACATGGTTGAGAGCCAAATTCGCCCGAGCGACGTGACCGATCGGCGCGTGACGGCCGCGATGAGCGCGATTCCCCGCGAGGCGTTCGTCCCCGCGAGACTGGCGAAGCTCGCCTATAGCGATGAAGCGCTTCATGTGGCGCCTGGTGCCGTGATGCTGCCGCCGACCGTTCTCGCGAAGCTCGTGCAACTCGCCGATATCAATCCCGCCGACTCGGTCCTCGTTATCGGCGGATACGCCGGATACGCAGCGGCAATCGTCGCGCAGATTGCAAAATCGGTCGTCGCGTTGCTGCCAGATAGAGAGACCGCAACGTCTGTCACGGATGCTTGCCGCAGCGTTTCCATCGGCAACGTCACGGCGGTCGCCGGTGGACTGTCGGAAGGGTGGAAAGCTCAGGCACCCTATGACGTCATTATCGTCGAGGGCGGCGTCGAAACAATTCCCGACGCAGTCAAAGCGCAGCTGTCAGATGGCGGCCGTCTCGTTGCGATCGAAGTCGAGCGCGAGCTCGGCCATGCGTTTCTACTGCAGAAGACGGGCGAATTTTTTGTTCGCCGCGACGCGTTTCAGACGGCTGCGCCGCTGCTGACGGGCTTTGAATCCGCGAAGCCTGCTTTCGTTTTCTAGTTCCGGTCTGCTCTCACTCGCAGATTTATCGAACGCGACGACTCCATCGCCGCGCCGGCGTTTTTGCATCCGGCTTTCTAAACTCGAAGTTCGCGCGAAGAGTGTGTTTCGCGCCACGCTCGGCACGAAAATATTAATAAATGCTAGACGGATAGGCGTGGCGACCCAAGTTATCCGGTACGTTGTTGCGGGGACGCTTCGCCTTAGTGAAAGCCACTCGCAGCGAATCGGGTAAATGACGTTTCTGCATTTCTGAGGGGGAGCGTTCGCTAGTTCGGGGCCGCGAACGCCAGAATGGGTTCATGCAATTGTCGATGATAGCGCAAGCTCAACCGTCACGAATGCGCGCGCGGCTTAGGTCACGCTGCGCGATCTCGGCTCTGCTGGCTCTGGCCGGGGTTTTTGCGATTCCAACATCGGGATCGGCCGAGACACTCGTCGATGCTCTCTCAGCCGCATATCAATATAGCCCGACGCTCGATGCGGAACGCGCCCGGCAGCGAGCGCGCGACGAAGACATTGCGCGTGCGAATTCCGGCTATCGTCCCGATATCAATCTTTCGGCCAGCGTCGGCCGCCAGGGAACGTGGAGCAAGACTCCGCTGGGCAATAGCAACAGCGTGTCATCTCCGCGCGGTTACGGCGTTGATCTGGTTCAACCCGTCTTTACGGGCTTTCAAGTCACCAATGCCGTGAATGCGGCGGAGGCGACGGACCGGGCCGGGCGTGAAACGCTGCGCAACACGGAACAGCAGGTTCTGCTGGACGCCGTCACGGCATACGGCGACGTCGTGCGCGATCAGGCGATCGTCAAGCTCAACGAGAACAACTTGAAGTTCCTCGACGCCGAACTGAAGGCGACGCAGGATCGCTTCAATGTCGGCGAAGTGACAAAGACCGACGTCGCGCAGGCACAGGCCCGGCGTGCAGCGGGGCAGTCTGATCTCGATCAGGCGCGCGCCAACCTCAAGTCCAGCCGCGCCATCTTCGAGCAGGTCGTCGGACATCCGCCGTCGAACCTGATTGAACCCAATCCGAATACGAAGCTCGTTCCTCGCAGCGTCACCGACGCCATCGCGATCGGGACGAAAGAGAATCCGCAGGTTGTCCAGGCGCTCTACTCGGAGCAAGCTGGTCGGTTCAGCGTCGATCAGATTCGCGGCGAACTGCTTCCGCAGGCGCAACTTGAAGCGAACTGGACAGACAGCTTCGACAGCTCGGAACTCATCGACCGGGGGAGCACGGCCTCCGTCGTAGGCCGCGTCAACGTTCCGATCTATCCGGCGGGTGGCGAAATCTACGCGCGGCTGCGGCAGGCGAAGCATACGCACATTTCGCTTTTGCAGCAGATCGAGGAAGCCCGCTCGCTGACACAGTCGCAGGTCGTCCAAGCGTGGGCGCAGCTGCAGGGCTTTAAAGCCCAGTCAGAATCCGATCGTGCGTCCATCACGGCGAACACGACGGCTCTCGAAGGCGTCAAGGAAGAAGAGCGCGTCGGGCAGCGGACATTGCTCGACGTTTTGAACGCGCAGCAGGAACTGTTGCAGTCGCAGGTCAATCTGGAGACGACGAAGCGCAACATTCTCGTGGCGTCGTATACGCTGGTGTCCGCCGTCGGCCGTCTCAGCGTGTCCGAGGTCGGCGCTGCGACCGAAGTCTACCATCCGGAAGTGCACTATGAAGAAGTGCGCCGGAAGTGGTGGGGCATCGACATCACGCATGACGATGGCCGCCGTGAGCACATCGACGTCGGCGAGGACGGCAAGCCGCTGAAGTAGCGGGTGCGCTCGCGGGCCGTCCATGATCGTCGGCTTGTGGCCTCCGGGCGGCGCAATATTGGCTCGTTTTGGCACGTTTCGCGGCGATTGCGTGCGGTCGCTGCCTTGAGAGTGCCGCGCTCCGGGGATAACTAATACCGGGATCGTTGCCGGGCGCTGCGCAACCTGCCACCATATTTGTCATCGGAGCAGATTATCCGATTGGTATGAGGGCGGGAACTTCGCTAAATCCGTGAAAGTTCACGGTCTCTCAGCCTGGCGTCGCCGTCGCGAGAAGGTACGAGTATGTCGAGATTTGAACCCAACGTCGAACCGAGCATGGAGGAGATCCTTGCTTCGATCCGCAAGATCATCGCGGAAGACACGTCGGGTTCGAGGACCGTGCCACCCCCGGCGCCGTCGCGCGCACCACAATCGCCCGTTCGTCCCAACGCAGCCGTGAGGCCCGCAGCGCCGCAGCAGCGCGGGTTCATGTCGCGCGAAGCTTTCATGAAATCCTCGGCTCCGGCGGACGAGCCAGGTGACCAGCGCTTTTTCACGCCCGTGACGCCGCCGCAGGAATCGGTCGCGCCTGAATCCGCTCCGAAATCGGCGAGTGGGGTCAGCGCCGCGAAAGCTGCACCTGCTCCGGCAGCCGTGAAGGTCGAACCTAAATCCGCTGAAACGCCGGCTGCCGTCGCGATCAAACCTTCCGAACCCGAGAGGACACAAGCTCCGTCGATCAAGCCGGAGCCGGAAAAGCCTGCCGACACATCGATTGCGGCAGAGGTTCAGGCGATCGTCGAAGCCGAGCACAAATCGGTGACGGTCGAAACCTCATCGGAAGCACAGCTGATCGACGCGCAACTCGTCGAGCTTCTCGGCGAGGATCTCAAAGCGTTGCGCGAGGCGGACGAACGTCAGGACTGGAAGAATGCGCCGACGCTCGACGCTGCCGCGAAGGTTGCGCCTGCACCGGTAGTCGCAGCGCCGAAGCCGGCGGAGCCTGCCGTCAAAGTCAATGGCGCGGTAGCCAGCGCCATTTCCCCGCCGGTTGCGACACGGGTCGAGCCGCAGGAAACGCCTGCCGCCGCCGATCCTTTCGCGTTTGATCTCGGCCCTTCGCCATTTCTGCCTCGTGCGCTGAACGAGAAGCCGACGCAGCAGCAGATTTCGATTGATCCGGCGCAGGCGCCTCCGCGCGCAAGCGTGCCACAGCAACATGACTCCCGGCCATCGCCCGCGTTGCCAGGATGGCCGAAAGCCAATGGCTCGCCCGTTGTGCAGGAAACGGCGCGTCCTGCGGCAGCACCGGCACCTACATCGGCGCCGAGAGCGGCGGAGTCTCAGCCAGCGCCCGCTGCTGCACGTCCGCAGACTTTCGCCGTGCCGAGCGTTTCAGCGACGCTTGGGCCGCATCGCACGCTCGAGCCTCTGTCGGACTCGTTCAAGCCTGCCGCTCCGGCGCACGCCAAGCCCGCGGAGCCGGAAGCGGATCCGTTTCCGTTCCGCGCTCTTCCTAGAAGCGCTGAGATGGCAGCCGAACCCGCACGCCCGCCGCTCGACAACCGATTGCAGCCAGCACACGTGCCGCCACTGTCGGCCCTGCCGCCGCTGGACGTCGAAGCCGAGCCGGTCATCGGTGGCGATCGCACGATGGAAGACGCGGTCGCGGACCTTTTGCGCCCGCTGCTCAAGACGTGGCTTGCCGAAAATATGCCAAAGATCGTGGAACGCGCACTTCGCCGTGAAATGACCGAGCGACTGTTGCCAGGGCACAAGAACAGCCGCGACTAACAATCTGAAATTCAATGCAGAGCATGAGCAAAAGCGGAGGTATCTCCGCTTTTTTTGTATCTGCAGCAAATTTTCCTTGATCGTGACTTCCGCCACACGGTTGCCGCGAGTGGGCCTTAGCAATTTGTCTCAGGCGGGCGACGCCAAGTCACCGGTTGGGTGATGCGGTTCGCTCGTGACGTCACTGGGGGGCTGAGCTGCGATCGGAGTGCGCGGCGCTTTCTTTCCAGACAGGACGAACCGGAGGGGCAACGGGGTGCCGACGCGGTTCTGCGAATTCGTATTCGTACGCAGAGAGGAAGCGTCATGAACATGATGAATGGAGCAAAACACGACGTCGAAGACATACTTGCATCGATCCGCACGAGTATCGCCGATCGGTCGCCAGGGTTCGACGCAGACAGGCGGGAGGCGCGCGTGACGACACTAAGAGGTCGCGGAAATATTGCCGATGAGGCATTGGAATTCGAGCTGCCGGCTATTTTCAAGGCGCCGGCGCAACCTCAGGCCGAGCGGCCGAATTTGCTGGGACGCCTCAGCGAAGCTCTCGGTACGAATGCGCAGCATGCGCAGGAGAGCGAGTGGGGCCGGCGAACTGCGCGGACTGTCATCCCCTTCGAGCCAATCCATGGGCGCATGATCGAGCCGCCGCCGGTCGCGCTCGACACGGTCAAGGAGCCGGCGCAAACAGTCGCCCAGCCCGCGCCGCAGAGCGAAGACGTCAAGCGCGTCATGACATCGTTTTTTGACACGCGCATGAGCCGTATGACGTTCGCGGCGCCAGTGCCGCAGCCTGAACCGGAGCCCGCTCCTCAGCCAGCGCAGAGGACCTACGTGCCCGAGCCGCCCCGGCTGCCCGATGGCGGCAATTTCGCAGGCGGCGGCGTCGAGGATGCGGCTGCGCAGCTTCTGCGGCCGATCCTGCGTCAGTGGCTGACCGAGAATATGCCTAAAATTGTCGAAAAGGCGCTGCGGGACGAAACCGGCAAGCGCTGATTGCAACGCGCCGGAATCCGGCTCCTGCATGCGTCGAAGAGGGTGGCAAGGTTGACAGCGTACGAATGTCAGCCTTACCACCGGTGTCGAACAACCGCGGTTGGAAACGACACCCTCTCAGATGCTTGAAAAAACGTTCCGCCCGGCCGAAATCGAGCCGCGCATCAATTCCGAATGGGACAAGTCCGAAGCGTTCAAGGCCGGTCGCGCCGTTACAGGCGGAAAGAACGCGTCCTACTCCATCGTCATCCCGCCGCCGAATGTCACCGGCTCGCTCCATATGGGGCACGCGCTCAACAATACGCTGCAGGACATCCTCGTGCGTTTCGAGCGCATGCGGGGCCGCGACGTGCTCTGGCAGCCCGGCACCGATCACGCCGGCATTGCGACGCAGATGGTCGTCGAGCGTCAGCTTGCAGCCGATAAGCAGCCGTCGCGGCGCGAGCTTGGACGCGACGAATTCCTGAAGCGCGTCTGGGCGTGGAAAGAGGAATCCGGCGGCACCATCATCAATCAGCTGAAACGCCTCGGCGCGTCGTGCGACTGGTCGCGCGAACGCTTCACGATGGACGAGGGGTTGTCGAAGGCGGTCGTGAAGGTCTTCGTGCAGCTCTACAACGAGGGGCTGATCTACAAGGACAAGCGTCTCGTCAATTGGGACCCGAAGTTTCAGACCGCGATCTCGGATCTGGAAGTCGTGCAGGTCGAGGCGCGCGGAAAATTCTCGTGGTCGAAGGACGGCGGCGAGCCGTTCGATGCGGCGGCGCTCGGCAAAGTGCTCGCGAAAGATCCGAGCGGCCATATGTACCATTTCCGCTATCCGCTCGCATCGAAGGTGGCTGGCTACGACAAGGATTACATCGTCGTCGCGACGACGCGGCCGGAGACGATGCTCGGCGATACGGGCGTTGCGGTGCATCCCGACGACGAGCGTTACGCGGCGCTGATCAAGGCTGGCGCGAAAGTGAAGCTGCTGCTTCTCGGGCGTGAAATTCCGATCGTTGCGGATGAATACTCCGATCCCGAGAAGGGAACGGGTGCGGTGAAGATCACGCCCGCGCACGACTTCAACGACTTCGAGGTCGGCAAGCGGCACAATCTCGCGCAGATCAACGTGCTCGATGCGTATGGCAAGCTGGTCGACGACGTGCCGGAGGCCTATCGCGGGCTCGATCGCTTCGAGGCGCGGCTGCGCGTCGTCGCCGATATCGATGCGCTGGGTTTGCTCGAAAAGATCGAGCCGACGACACACACGGTCCCGCACGGCGATCGATCGAATGTCGTCGTTGAGCCGTGGCTGACGGATCAGTGGTACGTCAACGCCGCCGAGCTTGCGAAGCCCGCGATGGCGGCTGTCGAGAACGGCAAGACGGTTTTCGTTCCGAAGAACTGGGAGAAGACCTACTTCGAGTGGATGCGGAACATCCAGCCGTGGTGCATTTCGCGCCAGCTCTGGTGGGGGCATCAGATTCCGGCGTGGTATGGGCCGGACGGCAAATACTTCGTTGCGGCGACGGAAGACGAAGCTCAGGCGCTGGCGCAGGCGTATTACGCCAAGTCCCCCATCCCTAACCCCTCCCCGCAAGGGGGAGGGGAATCGTCGGGTAGTCACGTCGTGCTCAAGCGCGACGAGGACGTGCTCGATACGTGGTTCTCATCGGCGCTGTGGCCGTTCTCGACGCTCGGCTGGCCGGATGAGACTCCGGAGCTTGGCCGCTACTATCCGACGAGCGTGCTCGTCACCGGCTTCGACATCATCTTCTTCTGGGTCGCCCGGATGATGATGATGGGCCTGCACTTCATGGACGAAGTGCCGTTCAAGGACGTCTACATCCATGCCCTCGTGCGCGACGAGAAGGGGCAGAAGATGTCGAAGTCGAAGGGCAACGTCATGGACCCGCTCGTCCTGATCGACGAGTTCGGTGCCGACGCATTGCGCTTTACGCTCGCGGCGATGGCGGCGCAGGGACGCGACATCAAGCTCGCGAAGTCGCGTGTCGAAGGTTATCGCAATTTCGCGACCAAGCTTTGGAACGCGTCGCGCTTCGCGGAAATGAACGAGTGCGTACGCCAGCGCAATTTCGATCCGAAGTCGGCGACGCAGATCTTCAACAAATGGATCATCGGCGAAGCCGAGCAGACCGCGAAAGCGGTCACGTCGGCGCTCGAAGGCTATAAATTCAACGAAGCGGCCGCTGCGATCTATGAATTCGTCTGGGGCGAGTTCTGCGATTGGTATCTTGAACTGATCAAGCCGCTGCTCGCAGGCGACGATGAGGACGCGAAATCCGAGACGCGCGCCGTGACGGCGTGGACGCTCGATCAGATCCTCAAGATGCTGCACCCGTTCATGCCGTTCATCACGGAAGAGCTTTGGGCGCACATGGTCGAGCACGGCGTCAAGCGTGACGATCTTCTGGTGCTCAGCGAGTGGCCAAACCTCGACGGCCTTGTCGAGCGCGACGCTGTCGACGAGGTGAACTGGGTCGTGTCGCTGATTTCGGAAGTGCGCTCGGTGCGTACCGAAATGAGCGTTCCGGCGGGAGCGAAGGTGCCGCTCGTCATCGTCGGTGCCAGCGACGCGATGCGCGAGCGCGTCCATCGCAATGACGAAACGCTGAAGCGGCTGGCGCGTCTCGACGGTATCGACTTCGCCGATATCGCGCCGAAAGGCGCGGCGCTGATCGTTGCGGGCGAGACGACGGCGGCGTTGCCGCTCGCAGGCATCATCGACATGGCTGCCGAGAAGCGGCGTCTTGCGAAAGAGATCGACAAGGCGGACGGCGACCTCAAGAAGATGGATGCGAAACTTTCCAACCCGCAGTTCATGGAGCGGGCGAAGGAAGAAGCCATCGAGGAAGCGAAAGAACGCAAGGCTGAGCTCGAAGCCGAGATCAAGCGGTTCTCGGCGGCGCTAAAACGGTTGGAGGATGTCGGCTGACCGGAGTTCTTTGCCGAGCCTGTCGTGGATGGCCGCCTGCGCGGCCATGACGATCAGGTTGGCAGGACGGGGTGCCATGACGGATTGTTTGCTCGTCTAATTCCGTCATGGCCGCGCAGGCGGCCATCTACGCGAGCTTCGTCCTCACGCTCAAAGCGCACCGGCGAAATTTTGGATCGTGATGGTCGCCGGTTTCAGAAATTCGACGCGCAGTTCTGCGAGCTTCCAGCCGACGCGCGTCAGCTCCAGCTTGCCGAGATAGAGTCGCGTTTCGTCGTTCTTGTCCGCCATGTCGATTTCGAAGGTCGTGAAGCCGGTGAACTCGGCGCGCTTCACACGCGCCCAGGCCCGGGAGACCCGCTCAAGGATCGGAAGCGCGTTCGTGCCGTCATCGCCTGAGACGTAATCGCGATACGTTTTTTGCACCGTGAAGAGCTGCGGCAGGCCTTCGGGCGTCACGTAGGAGTCGACGAGGCTGTCGATGGCGCCCCGTCCCCAATAGGCTTTCGCTCGCTGCCAGAGGCTCGGATTTGCGGGCTCGGTCTGCTCGGCATTCGGCAAGTCGAGTGCGATGCGCGCGATCGAGGGCTTCAGAGTTTCGCGCACGCTCGGCCATTCGATCGCGGTCGTCAGATACGCGGAATTGCCGTTGCGCACGGCTTCGCGAATGTTCCACGCCGTGAGGAACGGCGTGCCGATGTAGCCAACGGCGAGGAGGGCGATCAGCCCGACCGAAATCCAGAGCGGCTTTTTCATCGTGGTTGGTGGCGACCCTTCGCTATTTATCAGCCATCGCAATTCTACATTCAAATCCGACGATCTTCGGGCTGAGTACAACCGGCGGCAGCATATCAACCGTTATTGTCGGGCTTCGGCGGTTCGATCGTCGTTTTGCAGATCGACTGCAACTCTTGCCAGGACTGCGCGTCGAGCGCAGGCGTCGCGGGATAATCGGGCTGCTGGCGGACGAGCTTTGCGCGCTCGGCGGCTGGGGGATGCGTCCGCAGCCAGTTGAGCGCACCGCCGTTCGAGCCGGAGTTGTCCGTCTCCATTTTGGTGACGCGCATGAAGAAATTGCCGAGCCCTTTCGGAGCGATGCCTGCGCCTTTCAGCAGATGCAGAGCGTCGAGATCGGCTTCGCGCTCGGCGCCACGCGAATAGCCGAGCTGCGCCAGCATCAGACCGGCGTTGGCAAGGCCGCCGCCGCCGAGCATGATTTCAACGGCCGCCGCGAGACCGACGCTGCGAATGATGCCGGTTTCCGGATGCATTTCGATGCCGTGGCCCATTTCGTGCGCCAGAACGCCCGCGACCTCGTCAGGGCTTTCGGCTTTGTCGATCAAGCCTTTGGTTAGAACGATTTGCCCACCGGGTACGGCGAACGCGTTCATCAGCGGCCAGTCGTAGACGCGGACGTTGAAAGAGACGCCTTCCGGCGCGGCCTTGGAGAGCCGCTCGGACAGTTTCGCAAGCGCCGCGACGCCGCTCGCGTCGGCGCATTGCTTATGACCTTGCGTCATCGAATCGCGCGCCGAGTCGCCGAGACGTTGCCGCCAGCTGTCGGGCAGTGCCGTCGCAAATGATCTGAGCGGGCTCCATCCGGCGGCGAAGCTCGCGGCGACCGCCAAGGCGACGAGGGCGGCGAGGAGCAGGCCCCATCTCCAGTTGCGCCAGCGCGCGGCGCGAGCAGTCAAATGCGGGGCGTGCGATGCCAAATCAGCGGCGAATCGGCCGCCTTGCACGAACAGCGATGCGCCGGGGGCGTCCGGGGACGACAGCAGCACGTCGATCGCGTTGGCGCGGACCGGCTCCAGCGTTTTCAGTCTGTCGTAATGCCAAACCTGCGACGTATGGCCGGGCCCGAGATCGATCTCGACGCCGCTGAGCCCGAGCGTCGCCACGCCGTCCACAGGCGAAGTCGCCCGCCCGCCGGTGAAGCGGCAATAGTACCGGACGGGATCGGCATGGGTCGTGTCGTTCAGGGACATCAGGAGAATTCCGGCATTGAACATGGTCGTGAAAGGCGCGCCGCACCGGCCGTCATCTAAGCATGCGAAAGCCGAAAATGAATGTCTCCGGAGGGACAAAGTCGGGCCGCGGTGATGACGTACTCGTCGGCTATCCAATCGGTACGCTGACGTTGAGGAAAGGCGGATCGGTTCTTCCGTGCGGGTGAGGCGAAAGACGTCCCTTTACCATGAACGGGGACATGCCACCCAAATGTTGCTTAACAGCAACTCGTTTGCGGTGCAGCGCCACTTTCGAGCCACAAAGCGCGCGCAGGTGCAGAAGCGAGGCCGACGCTTTGGAATAATTCTCATGCAGGTGAGAGCGATTCCCATTCGAGCGTGACGGCCGGCATCCCTGGAACGGAACTCGAGGCAAGTCAGGGGGCCGAAGAGGAAAGTAATGGACGCCAAGACGTTCGATAAGTCGAAGTTGCCCAGCCGCCATGTCACGGAAGGCCCGTCGCGCGCGCCGCATCGCTCCTACTATTACGCGATGGGACTGGAAGAGGCCGACATCAAGCGTCCGTTCGTCGGCGTCGTCTCCTGCTGGAATGAAGCTGCGCCGTGCAACATTTCGCTGATGCGCCAGGCGCAGTCGGCCAAGGCGGGCGTCACGGAAGCTGGCGGCACGCCGCGCGAGTTCTGCACGATCACCGTCACCGATGGCATTGCGATGGGCCATCAGGGCATGAAGTCGAGCCTCGTGTCGCGCGAGGTCATCGCCGATTCGATCGAACTCACGATGCGCGGCCATTGCTATGATGCGCTCGTCGGCATCGCGGGCTGCGACAAGAGCTTGCCCGGCATCATGATGTCGATGCTGAGGCTCAATGTTCCGAGCGTCTTCATGTACGGCGGCTCGATCCTGCCGGGAAAATTCAAAGGCCGCGATGTCACCGTCGTCGACGTGTTCGAAGGCGTCGGCATGCATTCGGCGGGCAGAATGTCGGCGGCGGAATTGCATGAGCTGGAATGCGTCGCGTGTCCGTCGGCGGGCTCATGCGGTGGACAGTTCACGGCCAACACGATGGCGTGCGTGTCCGAGGCGATCGGGCTTGCGCTGCCGGGATCGGCCGGCGCACCGGCACCCTATGAAAGCCGCGACGCGTATGCGACCGAAAGCGGGAAGGCCGTCATGCGCCTGATCGCCGACGGCATTCGTCCGCGCGATATCTGCACGAAAAAAGCCTTCGAGAATGCCGCTGTTGTTATCGCCGCGACGGGCGGCTCGACCAACGGCGCGCTCCATCTTCCGGCGATGGCGCACGAGGTCGGGATCGATTTCGATCTGTTCGATGTCGCCGAGATTTTCCGCAGGACGCCGTACATCGCCGACCTGAAGCCAGGCGGTCAGTACGTTGCGAAAGACGTCTACGATATCGGCGGTGTGCCGCAGATTTTGAAAGCGTTGCTCGAAGGCGGCGTTTTGCACGGCGACTGTCTAACTGTGACTGGAAAGACGCTCGCGCAGAATCTCGAAAGCGTGAAATTCAACCGCGATCAGAAAGTCGTATTTCCCGTCTCCAATCCGATCTCGCCGACGGGCGGCGTGGTTGGGCTCAAGGGCTCGCTTGCACCCGACGGCGCGATCGTGAAGGTCGCCGGGCTGAAGACACATCAGTTCCGCGGACCGGCGCGCTGCTTCGATTGCGAGGAAGATGCGTTCCAGGCCGTCGAAGAGCGCAACTACAAGGACGGCGAGGTGATCGTCATCCGTTACGAGGGTCCGAAGGGCGGCCCGGGCATGCGCGAGATGTTGTCGACGACCGCGGCGCTTTACGGCCAGGGCTCCGGTGACAAGGTCGCGCTGATTACCGACGGACGGTTCTCGGGCGCGACGCGCGGGCTTTGCATCGGCCACGTCGGTCCGGAAGCAGCGGTCGGCGGACCGATCGGACTTCTGGAGGATGGCGATATCATCGTCATCGATACGGAACTCGGCACGCTCGATGTCGAGGTGAGTGCGGAGGAGTTGGAACGGCGGCGCAAGACGTGGAAGGCGCCGGCGAACATGTATCAGTCAGGGGCACTGAGAAAATTTGCAGACCAAGTGGGACCGGCCAGGTATGGCGCCGTAACCCATGCGGGAGGAAAGGCGGAAGTGCACTGCTATGCGGATATCTAAGTTTTCCATTGCGGGTAGTGTTGCAATTTTTTGCACGATGGTCGGTTCGGCGTTTGCAGCCGGCGTGACGTTTCGATCGCCTGACGATGCGATGAAGCAAGGCATCTCGGCGTTCAACGGCGGATATTACGAGCTTGCGCTTCCGGCGTTCGAAGCATTGGAAGCCTCAAAGCCGCAGATCGCGCGCTATTACGAGGCGCGCATCTACGGCGACAACGAAGGCGCTTACACCGATCACGGCAAGGCCTACAAAATTTACGCGAAGCTCGCGGAAGAGCTGAAGGACGTCGATCCCGACGACGAGGAACTCGCGCCGATCGCGGCGAAGGCGTTGACGGCGGTTTCGATGTACCTTCGCGACGGCATTACCGACGAAGGTGTCCGCCCGGACGTTGCCGCCGCCGACCAGGCACTGCAGCGCGCGGCGCTGACGTTCAACGATGAAGATGCGCAGTTCGAGCTTGCGAAGGTTTTCCTCCGTGGCGAAGGGCCGGAGATGGCTGGCTCCGAAGATCCGTCGAGCAAGATCGAGAATGGCCGTCATTGGCTGTCGCGGCTGTCGCGCTCCGGGCATCCTGGCGCGCAAGCCTTTCTTGCTGACCTCCTCTGGCGCGGCAAGTTCGTGCAGAAGGATCAGGCGGCGGCGCTCAATCTGATCGACGTCGCGGTTTCGAATGCGTCGCCGACGGAGCGTGTCTGGATCGAGGACATCTATCAGAAGATTTTCTGCAACGCGGGCGAAGGCGTTCGTCTGCAGGCCACGGGCCGGGTCGCCGATTGGCACAAGCGTTACGGGCGCAGTCCGCAAGTTCGCGACAATCGGGATGGTCTCGACAGCCTGTCCGCCGAACCGGTCCGGACGTGCGCAAACGGTGAACTCGTACACCCCATGATGGCGACGGATGCTCCGCCTGCCGTTTCAGCGCAGTTGCCAGCGGCAAGTCCGGCTGTCCGGCCGAGCCATCAGGTCACGATCGGCATCGGGATCAGCGCGCCTGGTTTTGCGCCAGCCTCTGGCATCGGCGGACCGCCGGTTTCGACGGGATCGTCGAGCGGGTTCGCTCCGGCTGGCGCTTCGTCTCCAGGCGGCGACCGCTAGACGCTCCGCTAACCCGCGAGCTTGACCCAAACGGGCACGTGATCGGACGGCTTTTCCTGCGCGCGTGTTGCGCGATCGATGCCTGACGCAACGAGCAGATCGGCGGCCTGGCTCGAGAGCAGGATGTGGTCGATGCGGATGCCGTCGTCCTTCTGGAAGGCGCCGGCCTGATAGTCCCAGAACGTGTAGACGCCGGGACCCGGATGGCAGGCGCGCGTTGCGTCCGTGAAGCCTTCGTTCACCAGCGTGCGCCAGGCCGCGCGGCTTTCCGGCTGGAACAATGCGTCGTTGACCCACGCCGCCGGACGCTTGGCGTCGACGGGTTCGGGAATGACGTTGAAGTCGCCTGCGAGGACGAGCGGCATTTCATCCTGCAACAATTGCTTTGCCCGGAGCCGCATGCGCGCCATCCAGGCAAGCTTATAGGAGAACTTCTCGGTGCCGATCGGATTGCCGTTCGGCAGATAAAGCGAGACCACGCGGACCATGCGATTGCCGAGCGGAACGGACGCCTCGATCCAGCGGGCATGCTGATCGGCGTCATCGCCCGGAAGGCCGCGCACCACGTCTTCGAGCGGCGACTTCGAGAGAATGGCGACGCCGTTGAAACCCTTCTGGCCGTTGGTCGCGACGTTGTAGCCGATGTCCTGAAACGCCGACGTCGGAAACCCGTCGTCGACGGATTTGATCTCCTGGAAGCAGATGACGTCCGGAGACTGCTGGCGCAGATACGTCAGCGCCGACTCGAGGCGGGCCTTGACGCCGTTGATATTCCACGTGGCGAGGATCATGGTTCCACCATGTGCCATCGCACCGCGCATAAATCAATTTGAGATCGGTTCAGACGGAGAAGCTGGTGCCGCAGCCGCACGATGCGGTCGCAACCGGGTTCTTGATCTTGAAGGCGGCGCCGATCAGATCGTCGACGAAATCGATCTCGGCGCCTTCCATGTATTGCAGCGAGACCGGATCGATGACGACGACAGCGCCTGCCCGTTCGATGACGAAATCGTCGGCGGCGCGTGCGTTGGTCAGATCGAATTTGTACTGGAACCCGGAGCAGCCGCCACCCTCGACGGAAACACGCAGAACGGGCGATCCCGGTTCGCTGCCTGCGATCTCGGAAATTCGTGTTGCGGCTTGTTCGGTTACGGTGACGGTCATCGGTTTCTGGGCTTTTTCCTGATCTGCACCACGAAACTGGGGAGCCTGGCTGGCGCCCCCGGCTCCAAATAGATAGGAAGGCGCGTGAACATATCAAATATCAAGTGCGGCCGCCGATGCCAACCAGGTTAAAGCCGGGCGCCGACCTCGCAGATTACGGCCAGAATCTGCGACCGGGTGAGCGCGCACCGGCCAATTATGCCGCCAGCGCCGTGCCGTCTCGGGGACGGCTTGCGGCCGAGCCGGACTGTACAACCCGCAGTCCGTTTCAGCGTGACCGCGATCGCGTGCTGCATTCCTCGGCCTTCCGGCGGCTGGCGTACAAAACACAGGTGTTCCTGCCGCACGAGGGTGATCATTACCGCACGCGCCTGACGCATACGCTGGAAGTGGCGCAGATCGCACGAACGATGGCGCGGCAGCTCAGGCTCGACGAGGATCTCGCGGAGACGATCGCGCTGGCGCACGATCTCGGACACTCGCCATTCGGTCACGCGGGCGAACGCGCGCTCGACACCGCCATGACGGATTTCGGCGGCTTCGATCACAATGCGCAGTCGGTTCGCGTCGTCACCAAGCTCGAGCGCAAGTACCTAGCGTTCGACGGGCTCAATCTGACTTGGGAGACGCTCGAAGGGCTGGTGAAGCACAACGGGCCGGTCAAGGCTTCGCGGTCGGCGGTCGCGAAAGTCGTGCGCCAGTTCGACGATTGGCGGCCTCTCGATCTCGACAAGTGGGCGTCGGCGGAAGCGCAGGTCGCGAGCCTTGCGGATGACATCGCGTACCTTTCGCACGACGTTGACGACGGATTGCGCGCCGGGTTGATCTCGCTCGGCGCTTTGGCCGAGACGCCGCTCGCCGGCGGCATGGCGCGGGAGGTCATGTCGCTCGGAAAGACGGTCGAGACCGGTCGGGTGATCTACGAAATCACACGCCGGATGATCACGGTGATGGTCGGCGATGTGATCGACGAAAGCCGCCGCAGACTTGCAGCGCTCGCGCCGTCGTCGGCGGACGATATCCGCCATGCGGGTAAGGCGACGGTGGCGTTCTCCGGGGAGATGTTCGCGGACCTCGCTCAGCTGCGGAAGTTTCTGTTCAAGTCCGTCTATCACCATCGCAAGGTGCTCGACGTGATGGAACGCGCCGAGCAGATCGTGCGCGATCTGTTTGCCCGCTACAACGCTGATCCCGCGGCGCTCCCGGAGGACTGGCGCGACGCTGCGTTAAGCCTCGATGCCAACGGCCGGGCGCGGCTGGCATGCGACTTCCTTGCGGGGCAGACGGACCGTTACGCCATCGCCGAATACCGCCGATTGTTTGACGCCACGGCGGAACTGCGATAGGCGCGAGAAAACTCCGTCTCCCCATTCTCCTTCCCTTGAATGTGGAGAGGGTTGGGGTGAGGGGCGGCTGCCTGCGTTTGTTGCGGCCCCTCACCCTAGCCCTCTCCCCGTAAGAACGGGGCGAGGGAACACCGGATCAAGGACTCTTATGAACGTTTTTTCCGAAGTTGAAGCACGGGTCAGAGCTGCGCTCGAGGCGCTGAAGGCCGAAGGCGTGCTGCCGTCCGATCTCGCGCTGCCGGAGTTCGATGCCGAGCCGCCGCGCGATGCGAGTCACGGCGACATCGCGGTCAATGCCGCGCTCGTGCTCGCCAAGGCGGCGAAGAAGAAGCCGCGCGATATCGCGGACGCCTTGAAAGCGAAACTCGAAGCGCACGGCGATATCCAGAAGATCGAGGTCGCTGGACCGGGCTTTCTCAACATCACGTTCAAGCCTGAAGTCTGGCACGGTCTCGTGCGCGACATTCTCAGCGAAGGCGGACGATACGGGGCGGGTTCATCGCGCGGCGACGGCAAGCTCAACGTCGAATACGTGTCGGCCAATCCGACAGGTCCGATGCACGTCGGTCATTGCCGTGGCGCGGTGTTCGGCGATGCGCTCGCCAATCTGCTCGTGTTCGCAGGCTACGACGTCACGCGCGAATACTACATCAACGACGCAGGCGGGCAGGTGAACGTGCTCGCGCGTTCGGCATTCCTCCGCTATCGCGAGGCGCTGGGCGAAGACATCGGCGCGATCCCTGAAGGGCTCTATCCCGGCGACTATCTGAAGCCGGTCGGCGAAGCGCTTGCCAAAGAGCACGGGCCGTCGCTCATCAACATGCCGGAAGAGCGCTGGCTGCCGATCGTTCGCTCCATCGCAATCGAAAAGATGATGGCGATGATCAAGGACGATCTCGCCGCACTCAACATCCGGCACGATGTCTTCTTCTCGGAAGCCTCGCTGCAGGCGGACGGCAAGGATCAGATCAAGGCGGCGATCGCGGAGCTCGAGAAGAAGGGGCTCATCTACGAAGGCAAGCTCGAAAAGCCCAAGGGGCACGATGACGACGAGTGGGAAGACCGCGTTCAGACGCTCTTCAAATCGACGGACTTCGGAGACGATGAAGATCGCGCGCTGAAGAAGTCGGACGGCACCTACACGTATTTCGCGGGCGACGTCGCCTATCACTACGACAAGTTGAGCCGCGGCTTCCGTCACCTGATCAACGTCTTCGGGGCCGATCACGTCGGCTACATACCGCGCATCAAGGCGGCCGTCGCTGCGCTTTCCGATAAGACGGCAGACCTCGACGTGAAGGTCGTGCAACTCGTCAGGCTCTTCAAAGCGGGTGAGCCCTATAAGATGTCGAAGCGCGCCGGGACATTCGTGACGCTGCGCGACGTTGTCGACGAAGTCGGCCGCGATCCGGTCCGCTACATGATGCTTTACCGGAAGAACCAGGAAACGCTCGATTTCGATTTCGCGAAGGTGACCGAGCAGTCGAAGGACAATCCTGTCTTCTACGTGCAATACGCGCATGCGAGATCGGCGAGCGTACTGCGAAACGCCGTCGAACAGATCCCGGGGCTCGATGTGTCCGTCGACGCGTTGCGGCGCGCCGACCTGTCGCTGCTGACCGATGCTGGTGAAATCGATCTCATCAAGCGGTTGGCGAGCTTCCCGCGATTGATCGAGGGCGCATCGTCGGCGCACGAGCCGCATCGGATCGCGTTCTATCTCTACGATCTTGCGAGTGCGCTACATTCGCAGTGGACGCGCGGCAACGATTCGCCACATTTGAGATTTATCCAATCAAATGACGGGGTTGCGACTTCTGCGCGTCTCGCGCTGATTGCCGCCACAAAGACGGTGATAAAATCGGGACTGGATGTCCTTGGCGTCGAGGCGCCCGATGCGATGCGCTAAAGTCTCGAATCGACGATTTGGTGCAGCACGACTCTGCGCCCGATATTGAGGGGTTTCGCGATGTCCTCGCAGAATTCGTTCCAGCGGCCGGCCGGGGGAAGGCCAGCTGCAAATCCTGCCGATCAGGACCGTCTGCGCCAGCCTTCCTGGGTCAATCCTCAAGCTCAATCCGGTTATCCACAGCAGCAGGGCAACGCGTGGCCGCCGCAGCAGCAGCCGTCGCCACATGATGCCTATGGTCAGCATCCGGGCTTTGGCCAGCCGCAAGCGCCGCAGCAGCCGGCCGACTACGGCCAGTGGGGCGCGCTACAGCCGGGCTATCAGAGCGGACAGAGCCATCAGCCGAGCCCCGCCGCAGCTGATCCGTATGCGCCGCAATTCGAACCTTACGTCGCCCCCGGCAGCACGCCTTATGGGCAGAGCGGTTACGATCAGCAGCCAAACGCGCCGCAATGGCCGGGCCGGGCGGGGGCTTCCGATCCGCGCGGTTTCGACGCCGGTGGGTACGGCAACGCCGGGTACGCGCTGTCGCAAGGCGGTCATGGGTCGGGCTTTGCCGATCCCTATAGCCAGGACCATGAGCTGAGTGCCGCCGACTGGGCGGGCCAGCCGAGCGAATTCGATCACGATCCGTATGCGCAGCAGGGCCGCGGCAACAACCTCGGCTTTGCGACGGCCGAAGGCGGCGAACTCGATCAGGCCTACGGCGAAGATGACGGCGAGTACGAGGACGAGCCCGCGCCGCGCAGCCGGCGGCCGATGGTGATCATGATGGCGCTGGCGGGAGCAATCCTCATCGGCGGTGGCATGGCGTACGGCTACAAAAAGCTCGGTTCGTCCGGGCCGCAGGGCGAGCCGCCGATCATCAAGAGCGAAGATTTTCCGTCCAAGACAAAGCCGGCGGATGCAGGGGGAAAAACCTTCCCCTATTCAGATACCAAGATCATGGGCAGGCTTGGCGACGGTACATCGTCCGAGCCGGCCGATGCGGCGACGGACCAGTCGGCGCCGCCGGACGATACCGCGCAGTCAGCGTCTGCTGATGAGTCTGCCGCTGGTGGCCCGCGCAAGGTTTCGACGCTGGTCGTCGGCCGTGACGGATCGATCCAATCGCCGCCGCCCGAAGAGCCTGTGCAGCATGCGGCGTCCGTGCCGGGCACGGCGCTGGTCGACGTTTTCGGGCAGAACGGGCACGGCGCGCCGGATCATATCCGCGACGAACCGCAAGCCCGGCCGGCGACGCCGGTCAGTGGCGACGACACGCCGGCTCCGATGAAAAAGGTCGCTGTGACGCCGGTCAAAATCAACGGTGCTTCGGCTCCCAAGTCGGCGACCGGCAGCATCGACGGTTCGGCAACGCCAGCGCCGCCTAAAAAGCTGAAGAAAGTCGCCAAGGCCGAAACAGCCACGACCTCGGATGCCTATTCCGAAACGGCCGCCCCGGTGACGTCGTCCGGCGGAGGCACGGGATTTGTCGCGGTGCTCGCATCCGTACCGCATTCGGCTTCGAGCCGTATCGACGCCTTGAAGCGCTTCGCCGACATGCAGCAGAAGTATTCGACGGCGCTGGCCGGCAAGACGCCTGACATCGCAACGGCCAATCTCGGCGCCAAGGGCAACTTCGATCGTCTTGTCGTCGGGCCGCCCGGTTCGCGGCAGGAAGCCAGCAACGTTTGCGCGCAACTGAAAGCGCAGGGCTATTCGAGCTGCTGGGTCACGTCGTACTGACGCCGCCCTCTATTGAGAGATCTGATAGCGTTAATCGTCGGATCGGCCGAGTGCGGCCTCGCGGGCTTTGGCTGATCCGCGCGTGCGTTCCGCGGCGAGGCACGCGGGCCATAGTCGGCGCTGCAACCTTTGTCAGGTATGAGCGTACGCCTGTGCAAGGGCTTGCCCCTGTCTGAATCAGTGTAATGTCGGCCGGCAGGTCCCGGACAGGGCGCCGCATCGGGACCAAATCCAGACGCAGATGATTGAATCGATAGGACAAGCCGAGACGGGCGCTGAGGCCGCTGGTTCGCAAGACTGGGAGAGCCCAGGCTTGGACAGCATGCCGGCCGCTGGAGAGGCATTCCTCGTCGAAATCGAGGGCTTCGAAGGGCCGCTCGATCTTCTGCTGGCGCTTGCGCGAACGCAGAAGGTCGATCTCGCCAAAATTTCCATTCTGGCGCTGGTCGAGCAGTATCTCGCGTTCATCGCTGAAGCGCAGCAGTTGAAGCTCGAGATCGCAGCCGACTATCTCGTCATGGCGGCCTGGCTTGCGTTTCTGAAATCGCGCCTGCTGCTGCCCAAGGACAAGGAAGATCCCGATACGACGTCGGCGGAGGAGATGGCGCAGCGCCTCTCGTTCCGGCTGATACGGCTCAACGCGATGCGCGATCAGGCGGCGACGCTGCTGACCCGGCATCGGCTCGAACGCGACGTGTTCGCGCGCGGGCGGCCGGAGCGCATCCAGGTGACGCGCGACACGACCTATACCGCGACGATCTACGATCTTTTGAAGGCTTACTCCGAGCAGCGAAAGCGGACGATCAAGGTCGTTCACGTCGTCAAGGCGCGGCGCGTCTGGTCGATCAAGGAGGCACGGTTCAGGCTTGAACGCCTCGTTGGCGCGACCGCAGGGGACTGGGCGCAGCTGGACATGTTCCTGGACCAGTTTCTGCCGCGCAACGAGGAGGAGCGCACGGCGCTGGCGAGCTCCTTCGGCGCGACGCTCGAAATGGCGCGGGAAGGGTTAATCGAGCTTCGGCAGGACGAGCCGTTCGCTCCGATTTATATGCGCAAACGTGAAGCAGGGGCGGAGTGGGAAAAGATCGGCTAGCGCTGCCGGAAACGCCGTTATAAGGGGGCTAGAAAATCTATGGTTCCGCCGAGACTGAGTGTCGTGTCGGACAATAGCCGCGGGATTGATGTGATGTCGGCAAACGATGATGCCGATAATGCGCATGAACGAACCGTCCCTGACGCGCTGAGCGATCCGGAGGCCGCCGTCGATCGCCTTTCGAAGACTGCCCGGCGTCAAAAGCTTCGCCGTCTGGAAGCGCTACTCTTTGCGTCCACAGAACCGGTCGACGCAAAATCTCTGATGCGCTGTCTCGATGCTGGCGACGACGTCAACGCGCTGCTCAAGGAACTGCAGGACGACTACAAGGATCGCGGCGTAGCGCTGGTGCGTGTCGCCGGGCGCTGGCAGTTTCGGACGGCGGACGATCTGTCCTATCTGCTCGAGCGGCAGCAGAAGGAAGAGCGCAAGCTGTCGAAGGCGGCGCTCGAGACGCTGGCGATCATCGCCTATCACCAGCCGGTGACGCGCGCCGAGATCGAGGAAATCCGCGGGGTTTCGACGTCGCCCGGCACGCTCGACGTGCTGATGGAGACGGCATGGATTCGCCCGCGTGGCCGCCGTCGTGCGCCGGGGCGTCCGCTGACCTATGGCACGACGGAGACGTTCCTCGTGCATTTCGGCCTCGACACGATCAAGGATCTGCCGGGCCTCGCCGATCTCAAGGCCGCCGGGCTGCTGGACGCCAATCTGCCGCCGAACTTCACGATGCCGGCGCCGACCGATGTCGCGGCGCTGATGCCGGATGAATTGCCCCTCTCCGACGATGGAGACGAGAACGCCGAGGAAGAGCAGGCGTCGCTGCCTCTCGACGAGGAAGCCGGCGAAGACGGGGACGACAGCCGCGCCGCGCCGACGGACAGCGAGAACACCTAGGCGGCACGATATGGCTCAGGCTGCGCGTTAAAAAGATGTAATCTTGTAAACGTAGGCGGAGCTTTCCAAAGTAAAGGCCATCGCAAGGCTTTGGGCTCATTGACCAGAGTTCAGGCTCCTTCTGGCACTGTCTGCGATAAAGTGCTTAACTGCGAGCGGCAACCGCCGAGAGGTTACAATGGGTTTTAGTGCACAACACCTGCTTCTGTTCCTGATCATTGCTTTGCTGCTTTTCGGGCGCGGCAAGATTTCGGAGCTCATGGGCGACGTCGCGAAGGGCATCAAGAGCTTCAAGAAAGGCATGGCGGAGGACGAGGATCCTTCCCGGCCGGCGCCGCGCACGATCGAGAATGAAGCGTCCAATCCGGATCGCACGAAGGTCAGCTAAAAGAGCTCACGGCTGATGCCGGCAAGGTCATCCCATGTTTGACATCAGCTGGAGCGAGCTTCTGATCCTCGGCGTTGTGACGCTGGTTTTCGTCGGCCCGAAAGAGCTGCCGACATTGATGCGCACGCTCGGCAAGTACGCAGGCGTCGTTCGCCGCCATGCGAACGAGTTCAAATCGCAGTTCGACGCCGCGATGCGCGAAGCCGATCTCGAAGCGATGCGCGATGAAGTCCAGAAAATGCAGACCTCGATCAATAACGAGGTGATGCGGGCGACGGAGCACGTCGACGATGCGAGCAAGCTCGCGCGCGTCGAGCCGCCATCGACGGCAAACACGATAGCGTCCGAAACGTCATCCGATACATCGACGACGCTGGCGCCGCCGATGCCGGCTCCGCCGCGCGGGGAGACCTGAGCGATGCTGGAACGGTTGCCGCCGTCGACGCCGCCCGGTGATGAGCCGCCGCGCGACGGACAGAATGAAATCGACGCCAGCAAGGCGCCGCTGCTCGATCATCTGATCGAACTCAGGCAACGGTTGATCTGGGCGCTGGCGGCGTTCGTCGTGATGTTCTTTGGCTGCTTCGCGGTCGCGGGCCACATCTACAACGTGCTTGTCTGGCCGTATATGTGGGCGTCGGGCGACGATCACGTAAAGCTCATCGCGACGCACTTCCTCGAACAGATCATGACGCAAGTGAAGCTCGCGATGTTCGGCGCGGCGTTCCTCGCGTTTCCCGTCATCGCGACGCAGATCTACAAGTTCGTCGCGCCAGGGCTTTATCGCAACGAGCGCCGGGCATTTTTGCCGTACCTGATCGCGACGCCCGTTCTGTTCGTCATCGGCGCGATGGTTGTCTATTTCATCGCGATGCCGGTGCTGATCCGTTTTTCGATCGGATTGACGCAACACAGCGGTGCGGGTGTTCCGACCATCGAGCTGTTGCCGAAGGTTTCGGAATATCTGTCGTTGATCATGACGCTGATCTTCGGCTTCGGCATCGTGTTCCAGCTGCCCGTCATTCTGACGCTGCTGGCGCGGACCGGATTTATCACCTCGGCGACGCTGAAAAACGGACGTCGCTATGCGATCGTCGCGATCTTTGCGGCCGCGGCGCTGCTGACGCCGCCGGATGCGCTCAGCATGGTGATCATGGCGCTGCCGACGGTTGCATTGTACGAGCTTTCGATCCTGGCGGTGCGCTTCGTCGAGAAGAAGCATGCCGATCCCGGCGATCCGACGGAGTGATAATCATCGCTCCGGCGCGGCGGCTGGACCGCTTCGCCGGCATCGTATACGACGGCCTTTGACACAGACATCGTGACGAGGCCCGACCGTGTTCGACATCAAGTGGATCAGAGACAACGCTGACGCCTTCGACGCGAGCTTGCAGCGCCGCGGGCTGGCGCCGCAGGCGGCAGCGTTGGTGGCGCTGGACGACAAGCGCCGCGCGACGCTGACGGCGCTGCAGGACGCGCAGTCGCGGCGGAATGCGGCCTCGAAAGAGATCGGCAAAGCCAAGGGTGCGAAGGACGAGGCAACGGCAGCGCGGTTGATGGCCGAGGTCGCGGACCTTAAGGACACGATCGCCAAAGGTGAGGATGACGAGCGCAAGCTCGACGCGGAGATCAAAGCAGCTCTCGAGGTCATTCCGAATCTTCCGCGTGCGGATGTTCCGGACGGCGCTGACGAAACGGGCAACGTCGAGGTGCGCAGGGTCGGGACGCCCGCGCGGCTCGATTTCACGCCGAAGCAGCATTTCGAGATCGGCGAAGCGCTGGGCCTGATGGACTTCGAAGCGGCGCAGAAGATTTCCGGCGCGCGGTTCGTGGTTCTGAAGGGCGCGCTCGCTCGCCTCGAACGCGCGCTCGCGAGTTTCATGCTCGATCTGCACACGAGCGAATTCGGCTACACGGAAGTCAATCCGCCGATCCTGGTCAAGGATCAGGCCGCGTACGGCACGGCGCAATTGCCGAAGTTCGCGGAAGATCTATTCAAGACGACGAACGATTTCTGGTTGCTTCCGACGGCGGAAATTTCGCTGACGAACCTAGTTCGCGAACAGATCATCGACGAAGCGCAGTTGCCGATGCGTGTGACGGCGTGGACGCCATGCTTCCGTTCGGAAGCGGGCGCTGCGGGCAAGGACACGCGCGGCATGATCCGCCAGCATCAGTTTTCGAAGGTCGAACTCGTCTCGATCACCACGCCTGACGCGTCGCTCGATGAACACGAGCGCATGACGTCTTGCGCGGAGGAAGTTCTGAAGCGTCTCGGGTTGCCGTTCCGCACGATCGTGCTCTGCACCGGCGACATGGGATTTGCCTCGCAGAAAACCTACGACATCGAGGTCTGGCTTCCGGGACAGAATGCCTATCGCGAAATTTCGTCATGCTCCGTGTGCGGTGATTTCCAGGCGCGGCGCATGGATGCACGCTTCCGTCCGAAAGACGGCGGCAAGCCGGTCTATGTGCATACGCTCAACGGATCGGGTCTCGCCGTCGGACGCACGCTGATCGCTGTGCTCGAGAATTATCAACAGGCGGACGGCAGCGTCATAATTCCCGATGCGCTGAGGCCGTACATGGGTGGCCTGACAAAGATAGCCGCAGCGAAGACCTGATGAGCGAACTCGCAACCTTCGACGTCGTCGTGATCGCTCCGGATTTCGAAGACGAGGAGGTGCGGGGCAAGCGCGGCTATCTCATCGGCGAGGTGACGCCGATGGGGCTGGCTGTTTTCGTCTATGATCTGGAACGCGTCTGGTGCCTGCATCCGAACGACGTGCGAAAAACAGGCGAGCGAGACATCGAGGCGGAGAGCTATCGCGGACCCGTGATCCGCGTGAACAGTCGAGGCGAGATCGTCGGTTAGCATGCGCATTCTGATCACCAACGATGACGGCATCCACGCCAAGGGGCTCGAAATCCTGAAGGCGATCGCGCTCGGCATTTCGCCGGACGTGTGGACGATCGCGCCGGAGACGAACCAGTCTGGAACCGCGCATTCGATGACGCTGCATACGCCTCTGCGTTTGCGCACCATCGACGAGCGCACGCATGCCGTCACCGGCACGCCGACCGATTGCGTGATCATGGCGGTTCGCCACATCCTCAAGGATCAGCCGCCTGAGCTTATTCTGTCCGGCGTCAATCACGGTTCGAACCTCGCTGAGGATGTGACGTATTCGGGAACGGTCGCCGCTGCGATGGAAGGCGCGCTACTCGGCATTCATTCGATTGCGCTGTCGCAGATGATGGGGTTCGAGGACGGCGAGCGTCGCGCCATCTGGGATACGTCGCTCGCGCACGCGCCACAGGTCATCAAGAAGCTGCTTGCGCAAACGTGGAATCCGCACGTGCTGATGAACGTCAACTTTCCGGACACGGCGCCGGAAAACGTCACGGGCATTGCGGTGACCTCGCAAGGCGTTCGCGATCAGGCGCTGCTGAATATCGACAGCCGATCCGATCCGTGGGGGACGCCGTATTTCTGGTTCGGGTTTGAGCGGCGCTTGTCGACACTAGTGCCGGGAACCGATCTTGCTGCGATCGCCGAAAACAAAATTTCGATCACGCCGTTGAGTGTGGATCTGACCGACCGCAACGCCGCCAAGGTTCTCGCCGCGCGACTCGGCTAACGCGCTGCTCGATACAACTCGCATCCGAAAAGTCGCCGGAAAGCCGAAATCTATTCGCGAATAAAGCGCAATTCTCACCTAATGGAATAACCATAGGGCGTCGTTTCATGCGGCGCTTTTCGCTGATCGACTTCCACTAATCATTCCATGCCGAACGTGCGAGGGGCTCGCAAATCGGCATGAACGCATCGCTACTTCTGGATTTGGGGCAAATCTGGCTGGAAGCGTTTACCGCTCGTTAACCTGTTAAAGGTTAATGGATGGTGCGAGTAGAGGTGCGTACCATGATGAATTGTTTTGGCGTTAGCCACGGCGGGCGTTTCAGCCTCAAGTCCGCAGCGGCCGTATCGACCGTCATTGCCGGTCTCGCAATCGGGGGCTGCAGCGCAGACGTGACGCGCTTCGACAGTGCGTCCTTCAATCTTAACGATCCTCCTGACGCTCGTCCCATCCCATCGCAGTCGATCAGAACGAGTTCGCTCAGCGACAGCACCGCTGTCGGGCAGCCTCCACGCGGGCCTTATGGCGCTGGCGCGTCGTCGGTTCAGGTTGCGGCGTTGCCTGATGCTGGTCCGAGCTATCAGCCCGCTCCATCCTATTCGCCGCCGGCGTACAATCCGCCTCCGGCTTACTCGGCTCCGGCGAAATCGTACGAGCCGAAGCCGTTCGGGCGAGCGCGTTCTGACACCGCGCCGAGCGCGCGACCCGCGATGCAGGCGGCGCTCAGCGGCAATGAAATCATCGTGCAGCCGGGGGATACGCTCTATTCGATTTCGCGCGCGCATCATGTCTCGCTCGCCGAGCTGATGTCGGCCAACTCGCTGAGCAATCCGAATGTCCATCCGGGGCAGAAGCTCATTCTGCCGAGTTCTAGCGGAGCGCGTTCGTCGCGTAGCAGCGTTGCCGCTGCGAAGGCGGTTGAATCGGCGCGTCCTGCACCGGCTCCGCTGGCTGAGCCGCCGCACGACGTCGCCGCCAACTATAATTCGACGTACACGGTGAAGGCGGGCGAGTCGCTCTACGGCATCGCACGCGCACACAATGTGAAGTTCGCGGAACTGCAGCAGGTCAACGGTATCACCGACCCGCGTCGCGTGAAGCCGGGTGTCGTGCTGAAGGTGCCGGGCCGATCAGGCGCTGACATGCCTGCGTCACAGCCGGCTCCTGCCGCTCCCGCAAGCGTCGCCGACAATGCTCCGGCGGCGATCGTTCCGCCGCTGGCCGCGACCGAGAAGGGGTCGGATATTCCTGCCTACGGGCAGTCGCTTTCGACACGTCCGACGATCATCAATAGCGAACGCCGTGTCGCTGCGCTGACCGATGCAGGCAAGGCCACCGATGCGGCTCCCGCGGCACCCGCCGCTCCGGCGCCTTCGGTTGCTTTGTCCGAACCTCCGGCCAGTGCGCCGCCAGCCGCTGAGGCAGCTCCGACGAAGCCCGAGCAGAAGGTTGCGCTGGCGGCTCCGGCTGCAGCATCGGCCGTTGCCGACAGCGTCAAGCTGCGTTGGCCGACGACGGGCCGCGTCATCGCTGGATTCGGTGGACGCCCCGACGGCACGCACAACGACGGTATCAATCTCGCCGTGCCGCTCGGCACAGAAGTTCATGCTGCCGAGTCGGGTGTCGTCGCGTACTCCGGCAATGAACTCAAAGGCTACGGCAATCTCGTGCTGCTTCGTCACGACAATGGCTGGGTGACGGCCTACGCCCACAACGACGAGCTGCTCGTGAAGCGCGGCGACAAGGTGAAACGCGGTCAGGTCATTTCCAAAGCGGGCAAGACAGGGTCCGTCGATCAGCCGCAGGTGCATTTCGAACTACGTCAAGGATCGAGGCCGGTGGACCCGACACCCTATCTCGAGAAACTCTGACGTTACGACCTAGCGTGGGGACTAAGCGCTGGCACTGAGGGAAACGAGGAGGCCGGATCATCTGATCCGGCTTCTTTTTTGTTTGCGCTCGGCGACTCCGCTTCGCGGAGCCGGCCGCCGAGCGCATTAGATGGGGCGCCGGCCGCCAAGTGCAGAGCGTAAAATCAGATTTTGTCGGTGGGGATTTGGAGGCGACCGGCGAGGTCCTGGACGTATTGCCAGGCGACGCGGCCGGAACGTGCGCCGCGCGTGGTCGACCATTCGAGCGCATCGCGCTCGAGTTCCTTGTCGTCGATCTTCAATTTGAAATGCGTGACGTAGGTGCGGACCATCGTCAGATAGTCATCCTGGCTGGCGTTGTGAAAACCGAGCCAGAGACCGAAGCGGTCCGACAGCGAGACCTTTTCCTCCGTCGCTTCGCCGGGATTGATCGCAGTCGCGCGCTCGTTGTCGATCATGTCGCGAGGCATCAGATGGCGGCGGTTCGACGTGGCGTAGAAAAGCACATTTTTCGGCCGCCCCTCGATGCCGCCCTCGAGAACGGCCTTCAAGGATTTGTAACTCGTATCGTCGTGGTCGAACGAAAGGTCGTCGCAGAAGACGATGAAGCGAAAGGGCGCTGCCTTGAGAAACGACAGGCACTGCGGCAGCGAGTCGATGTCTTCGCGCTGAATCTCGATCAGTTTGAGTTTGCCGTAACGACCCAACGCGTCGGCATGCGCGGCTTTGACGAGGCTCGATTTGCCCATGCCGCGCGCGCCCCAGAGCAGCGCGTTGTTGGCGGATAGTCCGGCGGCGAACCGGCGGGTGTTGTCGAGCAGGATGCCAGCCGTGTGATCGATACCCTTGAGAAGGGCGAGCGGCAC
>Ga0209933_1000634_pt1 | contig 55854 bp, 52 predicted proteins | sample ThiBiot_300_biof_FD_183944 | JGI IMG/M metagenome (GOLD analysis project Ga0209933, IMG submission 183944) | Wastewater bioreactor microbial communities from Cape Town, South Africa - Thiocy_cont_300_biof (SPAdes) | ecosystem: Engineered > Bioremediation > Thiocyanate > Unclassified | place...
AACTCGACCTGCCACTTGGTGCCAAAGGCATTGAGTGCGTCCTTGTCGGGCAGGCCGTTGTGCATGACGCTGGCGAGCTCGGTGAAGAAGGTCGCCGCATCCAGCGACGGCATCATCAGGATGTATTGCCGGGCCGGCGCATCGGTGACGTTGACGAAGCCGTGCTCGACGCCGCCGGGGATGGAGACGACATCGCCGGCCTCGGCGTAGAAGCGCCGTCCGTCGGCCTCATAGAGGTACCGTCCCTCGATGACACGGAAGATCTCCGCCTCGGGATGACGGTGGCGCGGCGGGCCGAAGCCGGGCGCGTTGATCGTCTCGATGAAGCAGAATGCGTTGCCGCTCGCCGCAGGCGGCATTCGCACGAACAGGTCGAGTCCTATGGCGGGAATCTTGATCGGAAGCTCCGTTCCGCTCGAATGCAGGAAGCTGATCGTCATCTGGCAGACCTCATGATGGAGGGTTCGAGCTCATCTCGGGCACTCCCGCCGCTGAGCGTATCCGGAGCTGCGGCGATCGGCTCGACGCGGCGGAATATGTCACTTTCCGAACTGACCGGCATCCTCAGAACTGATGAAAGACAGCCGGCCTCTGCGGGTGCAGGCCCATCGCGGGGCGTTGAGCTCGGCCGCACGCATGAGTCGCATGTCGTCACATTGAACCTCGCTGCCGGCTCTGGCACTCTCCCATCCTGATACGGGAGCAGGCTGTGGCCGATATTGAGCGTGATCTCGCCGATTGCGTCGGCGCCATCTACCAGGCCGGCGCGGGAGACGGCAGCTGGTTTGATGTCGGCGAGCGCATCTGCGGAATTCTCGACGCCCGGCGGGTTCTGCTGAACCCTGGCGGACCCGGTGGGCCGAGCAATCTGCTCATGCCTTCGGATGGCAGCGAAGCAGCCTATGCGGCCCATTTCCACACGGCCGATCCCTATGCCGCCCAAGCCCGTCGCGACTTCGCGCAGGCGCGCAGCTATCACATGGGCAATGCCAAGCTCGGTGCCGAGCTCGTCGCCGAGAATGACCTTCTGCGCAGCGAATATTACTTCGACTTCGCTCGCCACCATGAACGCCGCCACGTGATCGGCGGCATGGCCGGCATCGCCGAAGCCACGCCGGTTCTGGCGTTCCGGGGCGATGACGCGGGCGCGTTCGACGAAGTTCATGTTCGCCTGCTGCGCGCCCTGATGCCGCATGTGCAGCGCGCCTTGGAGCTGCGCCTTCGTCTTGCACAGGACGAGCACGCCGCGTCGCTGACGCATGCGGCCGTGAACGCGCTGACCGTCGGTGTGGCCGTCGTCGATGCGTCTCTGCGGATCCGCTTCGTCAACGACATGGCTCGCCAATATCTGGCGGGACCCGAAGCAGGGCTCGCCCTCAAGCGCCCCGGCCCCTTCGCCGGCAGCGGAATCTATCTCGCCGCCATGTCGCGCGACGATGCGGCAAGCCTCCGACGACTCGTATCCTCGGCCACTTCGGGAGGCGCAGGCGGCTCGATGCGCCTCAACTCGCGCGCCGGTTCGGTCCTGGCGGTGATGGTCACGCCGGCACCGCTGCAACTTAGCAACGACGTATACGACATGAATGTCGGCCATGCCCGCGAAGCCCTCGCGCTGCTCATCCTGCGGCCCCTCGATCGCAAGGTGTCGCCGCAGGCGGCAATTCTCTGCGAGATGTTCGATCTCAGCCGGGCCGAGGCCGAGGTCGCGGTTGCGCTTTCGGGCGGCGCCAGTGCCGAAGACGTTGCGCGCGGTCGCGGCGTCTCGCTGATGACCATCCGCAGCCAGATCCGCTCGATCCTCGGCAAGTCGGAGGCTGAGAACCTCAGGGACTTCGAGCGCACGATGGCCATGGTAGCGTCGCTGGCCCCGCAGTCACCCTAGCGCGCCTCTCTTCGCCCTGCCATCCAGGGCCACTTTCCGTCCGGAGCCTGGCCGGACTTGATTCGAGGGATCAGATTGAATGCAGGAAGGAGAGCAGTCGGGCCGGCCTGCGGCCATGGAAGGGCATGGTGGCTACAACTCCAGATCCACCGTGCAGGCCGGAGGAGCGTCAGCGGCACTGCCCCGGCTCGAGCGGGCCGCGCTCGACGTTCCGCTACCGCCGGGTACAAGTCCGATCGTCGTCGCCGATTATGGCGCGTCCCAGGGCCGCAACTCGTTGTTGCCGATGGCGGTCGCCGTACAGACGCTGCGCCAGCGCCTCGGAAACGGCCGCGCCATATCAGTCATCCATACCGATCTCGCTGGGAATGACTTCAGCGCGCTCTTCGAACTGCTGAACACTGATCCGCAGAGCTATTTGACGCTGGATCAAGACGCCTTCGCCAGCGCGATCGGTCGCTCCTTTTACGAGCAGATCCTTCCTGACGACAGCGTGACGCTCGGATGGTGCGCCTGGTCCGTGCAATGGCTGAGCCGCGCGCCGGTGGCAATTCCAGACCATGTGCAGGTGGCTTACAGCAGGGATGAACGCACGCGAGCCGCATTCGCCACCCAGGCCGCTCAGGACTGGTCTGATTTCCTCAGACATCGCGGCCGGGAGCTGAGGCCTGGTGGTCGTCTTGTCATCATCACCATGGCCCTCACAGATGATGGAGACTTCGGCTACCGACCCGTCCTCGGAGCCATGCAGGACACGTTGGAGGAACTCGTGGCGGAGGGCGAGGTCCGCCGGGAGGAGGCGTCGCGGATGGCGATCCCGACCGTCGGCCGGACGCGCGCGGAATTTGCAGCGCCTTTCATGTCCGGTGAGTGTTCTGACCTCGCGCTGGAGCACATCGAAATCTTCGAAGCCGAGGACGCGATCTGGCGGGACTTCCTTAAGGACGGCGATGCGACAGCTTTCGGTGCCCGCTGGGCCGCCTTTTCGAGAGCGTCGGTCCTGCCAACGCTTGCGCTAGGACTTTCTGAGGGCACGAGCGCGGAACGCGTTCGCGACTTTGTGGAGCGGATGGAGACCGGCATGGCCGAACGTCTCGCTGCCGGACCCGCGCGAACGCTGATGCCCCTGGCCATCATCGTCGTCGCTGCAACCGACGAAGCGGCTTCAAGGTCGCAAGCGGCATGGGACGTGACGAAGCCATAGTCGCCCGCCAGCAGGAAGCAGGTGACATGGATCCGGTTGCTCGAATGCCGGAGGCTGATCATGCCTGACGCTGTGAACGTTCTGCGCGCTCTCTTCCACAGCCCGGCTGCTCGCGAAGCGCGCCGGTCGCAAGCACCGCGTCGCCATGCTCTTTGCTCCGGGCGGGGCTGACCCTTAGCCAGTTCTGGCGATGCGCTGTCCGAGGCTGCTCGTTAGGTTCCGCTCCTCAAGAGCCACCCCCTTCGCCCTGATCGGCTCGATGACAGCAGCCACTCATTCAAAGGAGATGTCCATGTCCGATCGCTTCGAATCCACCCGCCCGGCAGAGATCGCGCCCTTTATCGGCAAGCACATCATCTATACTTATGCCAATGGCTGGCAATACGAGATGTACTTCAAGAACGAACGCACCATCGACTACCGCGTCCATGGCGGCATCGTGGGCGGGCGCTGGGTGAAGGGTCAGGAAGTCCATATGGTTCGCCTCGCCGAGGGCGTGGTGAAGATTTCCTGGAACGAGCCGACGGGCACCTGCGTCAGCGTGGCCTACAATCTCAATGAGAGAATTGCTCACGGCGCGACATTCTTCCCGCGCTGGATCGAGCTCGATCCGAAAAAGATCATCGGCTTCCAGAATGAGAAGATCGCGCTGATGCAGGACTATCGCGACACCGGCCCCACCTATCCGATCCTGCTGGTCGACGAATTCGCCGAGATCACCTTTGTCGAGAACTGCGGACGTGACGATGAGAGCGTCATCTCCTGCGCGCCGGAGGACCTGCCGTCGGATTACGCTGCGCGCCGGAATGTCGGCTGATTTGAGCCGGATGCAGTGCTGGGAAGCGGCGCTCCTTGTTCGGGGTCGCAGGTGTTGGTCAGTCGCTATCTGACGAAGTGGCCTTCTGGCCCAAAGCAGACACACATCTTGAGCGCTGATGCTCAGCCTCGGCGGGGGCGCCTCAGCGGAAGGCGCGCGCGTGATCGCAACCGCCATTCGATACATAGCCATCCATCAACCGAACACTGGGCCGCGGCCCCGAAGGTTGAGTTCAGGCGACCAAGGCTGCTTGCCGCCATCGCTGGCACTGTGCTACCAACTGTGGCACTACAGTTGGACATAGCCTCGCAGAATCAAGCCCTTAAGCGGAACCGCCCTCAATCGGGTCCAGTCCTCTTCTGGGCACCATCTCACCTGTCGGAGATGGTGTAAGGCTTCCGAAAATCGGCGGAAATGCTAGCGAATCGGACCCTGCGGGGTCCGATGGCGTTTTGGGGCGTCCGTTGGCAGCCGTCGAAATGGGCATCTGGTTCGGCGAGCCCCCGCATTCCGGGCGCTTTCTGCTCCTCCTCCTGCAAAGCCGTGAAGCGAAGCCGAGCGCGCAAGGGTTGAACGGCGGCTTGGGTCCTTCTGCTCGACCGAGGCTGCCACGGTTTGCCAGCCCTCGCTTGCAACTTTTTGCATTAGGCCATCAAGATCGATGCGAATCCTTCGCCGGCCGAGTACCTTCATTCGCGCGAGCGCTATCGACTTCCGGTTGCATCTTGCGCACAATGTTGCGTGTCATGGGCAGGGCGACAGTCCGTAGCCCGGCTGTAGCGACAGCAGCCGCGGGCGTAGCCAAACCCGTGGCGCGGGAGGCGCCGGCCTCTTGCACGACGCGATTCGGATGGGATGGCCAAGGTCAGGACCGGTCAACGCAATGTCAGCATCGGAAACGCCCTCCCGGGAAACGGTCTGTTGGCAAATCGCCCGTCGGGCTGCTGAGCTCTCCGACCTCGCGGATCAGATTGGGCGACCGGATGTCGGCGCGCGCTTGCGGCAGGCTGCGGAAGAAGCCCGCCGTGCCGCCGGGCACCAGCCGGACAGCGCCCAAGATGAGGGTCCCCCTGAGGCGTCGCTTGGTCAAAGACGGGACAGGCCCACGCCGCTTTAGGCAGTTCGCAAGCTCCATTGCAGGCCGTTGCCTTGGCGGAAGCGAGGCCGAGCCAAGACCCGACGCGTTCCAGCCTGCCTTCCACCAGGAACTCGTAGTGCCTTCCACACTGCCGGAGGCCTTTCCGCGGCCCGAGCTTACGACGGCTTTCCATCGGGTGAGCGCTCAGCGGACCAGCAGCGGCTTGACAGACTTTCGGATCGGCACTACCGATACATAATCGTTTAGGTCATGCTCTCTCGACCGCTTCTGGCGCCGCGGGATGCATCATAAACGATTAGGGCTTGGAGGATCCCGTGGTGAGGAAGTCGACCATGCGCGACGTCAGTCGCGCGACCGGTCTTTCGATGTTCACCGTCTCGCGCGCGCTGAGCGGAGCGGACGGCGTTTCGGAGGAGAGCCGGAACCACGTCCTCAAGGCGGCGCGCGAACTCGGCTACATCCCGAACCGGGCGGCACAGGAGCTTCGCCGCGCCAGCCGCGACACGGTCGCGGTCATCACGGCGAGCACGTCCAACTCCTACTACCTCGAGATGATGGCCGGCATCCAGCAGGCGCTGCGCCCCTCGAGCTGGACCGTCGTCGTCGGCGATGTCGCGGTCGACGGCGCCTATGATGCCGCGCTCGAGGACCGCATGATCAAGCGGCTCATCGAGTCCCGCGTGGCCGGCGTTATCTCGACGCTGACGCTGAAGCCCGAGAACATGGCCCTGCTCTCGGCCTGGGACATTCCTGTCATCTTCGTCGACTCGGCACCGCCCGAGACGGCCGATGACTTTCCGAGCGTCACGACCGACAATTACGGCGCCAGCCTGATGGTCGGCGCCCATCTCGCCACGCATCGCTTCGCCGACTGGCTGCTGCTCATCTATCCGCTGAAATGGTCGACGCGCATCGAGCGCGAGCGCGGCCTTCGTGACTCGGCCATGGCGCATGGCGCGCGCCTGACGGTCATCGAGACCGAGAACGACGCGGAATCGGCCGAGGCGACGCTGGCCGCCCATCTCGACCGGACGGGCGCCCTGCCCGATGTCCTCATCGCTGGCAACAACCCGCTGGTGCTCGGCGCCATGAAGCTCGCGCGGGCACGCGGCATCGTGATCCCGGATCAGATGGCGCTCATCGGCTACGACGAGTTCGCCTGGTCGTCGCTGGTCGATCCGCCGCTGACGCTGCTCAACGAGCGCTCGGAAGAGATTGGCCGCGAGGCGGCGCTGATCCTCGGCGAGATCATCGACGCCCAGGCCGAAGCCGAGCGCGGCGGTGGCTCAAAGGCACCGATCTATCTTCCGCGCCACCAGCGGCAGGTCGCCGCCGATCTCGTGATCCGCCGGTCCTGCGGATGTGCGCCGGCGCGGCCAGAACAAGAACGCATGAGGGAGGATTCGATGACGCTGTCAGAGCCGCCCAGCTAGCGCCGAAGGGCGCCCGATCTCAACCCGACCCTTCTTGCTCCCTTGCGCGCCGCGCTCGGGACGAGGGCAGTTGCGCCCCGCGGGGCGCGGACGTCCGCGCCATGCCGGCGCGGTCGAAGGCGGCGCTCGCCGGTCGCGCCGCCCACGAAAGACCGGTCTTCACCTCGGAGGAAAACCCATGAAATCGATCCAGTCCCGTCCGTTCCCGATGTCCCGCCTCGCGCTCACGGCAACGATCGCGGCTCTCGTCTCCGCCGCCGCCCTCGCCCCGGCGAGCGCCAAGATGCCCGAGAAGATCACCTCGATCGGTCTCATGGTGCAGGACATGTCCAATCCGTTCTTCTCGGCCATGGACAAGGGCGCCAAGGACGCGGCGGCCAAGATCGGCGCCACGCTGAACACGCAGGACGCCCAGCTCGACCTCGCCAACCAGAACACGCAGATCGATGCCTTCATCCAGCAGGGCGTCAATCTCATCGTGATCTCGGCTGTCGACGAGGCCGGCATCGAGCCGGCGATCCAGCGCGCCAAGGAAGCGGGCGTCATCGTCATCGCGGTCGACACCCCCGCTCATGGCGCCGATGCCGTCGTCATGACCAATGCAGTGCAGGCGGGCGAGAAGTCCTGCGACTACCTCTTCCAGCAGATGGGCGGCAAGGGCGAGGTCCTGCTCGTCGACGGCACGCCGATCCAGACGATCATCGACCGCATCAACGGCTGCAAGACGGTCGCCAAGAACTATCCGGACATCAAGATCGTCGGCCAGCAGGCCTCCAAGAACGACCGCGCCTCCGGCCTTGCCGTCACCACCGACATGCTGACCGCCAATCCCGACGTCACTGGCATCTTCGGCATGAACGATCCGTCCGCGCTCGGCGCCGTGCTCGCGGTCGAGCAGGCCGGCAAGACCGGTCAGATCAAGGTGACCGGCGTCGATGGCAGCCCGGAAGCCGTCGCCGAACTAAAGCGCGAGGGCTCGCCCTTCATCGGCACCGCGACGCAGAACCCGGCCGAGATGGTCCGCCAGGCGGTCAAGATCGCCGTCGACATGACCGAGGGCAAGATGCCGGCCGAGAAGACGGTGCTGATCCCGAGCGTTCTCGTCACCCGCGAGACCGTCAAGGACTATGCCGGCTGGTAAGGCCGTCAGGGACGGCGGCCCCGGCCGCCGTCCCGATCCGGACTTAAGGAGAATCGCCTTGACCGCCGAGCCGCTGCTCCGCCTCGAAGATGTGACGAAGCGCTTCGGCGCGACGCTCGCGCTGGACAATGTGCGCTTCGACCTTCGCGCCGGCGAGGTGCATGCGCTGATGGGCGAGAACGGCGCCGGCAAGTCGACGCTGATGAAGATCCTCTCCGGCAACATCCAGCGCGACGGTGGCCGCATCGTCATGGACGGGCGCCCGATCGACATCCGCTCGCCGCTCGATGCGCGCGCCCATGGCATCGCGATCATCCATCAGGAGCTGAACACCATCCCCGCCATGACCGTCGCGGAGAACCTGTCGCTCGGCCGCGAGCCGCGCACGCGTTTCGGCACGCTGGACCGGCGCCGTGTGCTACGCGAGGCGCGGGAAAAGCTGGCGCGGATCGGCAGCGATATCGATCCCGCGCAGCCGCTCGGCTCGCTGAGCGTCGGCATGCAGCAGATGGTCGAGATCGCGCGCGCGGTGAGCGAGGACGCCCGCGTCCTGGTGCTGGACGAGCCGACGGCCGCGCTCTCGCGCGCCGAGGCGCTGCAGCTCTATGCCCTGATCGGCCAGATGCGCACAGCCGGCGTCGGGCTCATCTACATCTCTCACCGCATGGAGGAAGTCTGGCAGCTCGCCGACCGCGTGACGGTCCTGCGCGACGGCAGCTATGTCGGCACCGGCGCCATGGGCGAGCTCTCGCCGGAAGACGTGGTGCGCATGATGGTCGGCCGTGCAATGGGCGATCTCTACGACCACGCGCCGCGCGTCGCGGGCGATGTCGTGCTCGCGGTCGAGGGTCTCTCCGGCGACGGCATCGGGCCGGTCGACCTCGAGGTCCGCTCGGGCGAGGTCGTGTGCATGGCGGGGCTGATCGGCTCCGGCCGCACCGAGGTGGCGCGGCTCATCTTCGGCGCCGACCGGCGGAGCGGCGGAACGGTCGCGATCGACGGCGTCCCGAGCCGGCCGGCCGATCCCCATGCCGCGATCGCCGACGGCATCGGCATGGTGCCGGAGGACCGGAAGGACCAGGGCCTCTTTCTCGATCACTCGGTCGAGATCAATGTCGCGATCTCCTCGCTGGACCGCTTCTCGACCGCCGGCGTCGTGCGCCGGGCCGAGGCGCGCCAGACCGTGCTCGAAGAGATGGGGCGGCTGCATCTGCGCAAGAACGCCATCGATCTCGCCGTGAAGGCGCTTTCGGGCGGCAACCAGCAGAAGGCGGCGCTCGCGCGCTGGCTGATGCGCGACTCCCGCGTGCTGATCCTCGACGAGCCGACGCGCGGCGTCGATATCGGCGCCAAACGCGAGATTTACGAGCTGATTGATGCGCTCGCGCGCGCCGGCAAGGCCGTGCTGGTGATCTCGTCCGACCTGCCGGAAGCGATCGGCATCAGCGACCGCCTGCTCGTGATGCGGGAGGGCCGCATCGTCCACGAACTTTCCTCGGACCGCGCCACGGAAGAGGAGGTGATGGCCTATGCCACCGGCACCGCCGGGCGCGCGGCCGGCGCCAGCCACGGAGCCGAAGCATGACCAACGAGATGAAGCCGCTCGCGCAGGCAGCGCCCCAGGACGGCGCAGGCCGGCCTCCCTTCGACTTCGCCAAATGGTGGGACCGCGTCGGCATCCTCATGGTGCTGATCGCGCTCGTGCTCTTGATGTCGCTGATCGCGCCGAATTTCAACCGGATCGACAATCTCCTCAACATCGCCCGTTCGATCTCGGTCAACGCGATCCTCGCTGCCGGCCTCACCTTCGTGATCCTGACCGGAGGCATCGATCTCTCCGTCGGATCGATCATCGCCGTGTCCGGCGTCGTCGCGGTGGTGCTCGCCATCGCCGGGCTGCCTGCGCCGCTCGCGGTCCTTGCCGGCATCGGCGTTGGCGCCCTTTGCGGCCTCGTGAACGGCGCGCTCACGGCCTATCTCTCGCTGGCGCCCTTCATCGTGACGCTCGGCACCATGACCTTCCTGCGCGGCCTCGCCTACACCATCACGGCCGGGCAGCCGATCGTCTCCAGCGATCTCAACTTCAAGGGCATCGGCATCGGCTATCTGTTCGGCGTACCGATCCCGGTGATCGTGATGGCGATCGTTTTTCTGATCGCCTGGTTCCTGCTCGAGCGGACCCGCTATGGCCGTCACGTCTATGCGGTGGGCGGCAACGCCCAGGCCGCACGCCTCGCCGGCGTCAGGGTCGATCGCGTCACCCTCTCGGTCTATGTCATCGGCGGTGCCTGCGCCGGGCTTGCCGGCGTCATCTTCGCCGCCCGCGTCATCTCGGCCCAGCCGACCGCCGGCACGGGCTACGAGCTCGACGCCATCGCCGCCGTCGTGCTCGGCGGCACCAGTCTTGCCGGCGGACGCGGCCGCATCGTCGGCACGCTGATCGGCTCGGTCATTCTCGGCGTGCTGTCGACCGGGCTCATTCTCCTCAATGTCCCCTTCTTCACGCAGCTCCTGATCAAGGGCGTCGTGATCATCTTCGCCGTGGCGATCGACAGCCTGAAGACGCGGCCGCTGCCCTTCCTCCGCGGCTCGCGCCGCGCCGGCTGATCCCCCGGCCGCCCCTCCCCTTCCTTTTCCGCATTCCGGAGCCGAGACACGATGCCCGTCACGATCACGATCGAGGATTCCCTGCCCGGCCGGCGCCGGGACGAGCCCGTCTTCTTTGCCGTTCCGGGCCACTATCCCGAGCCGCTGCGCTTGGCCACGGGCGAGGCAGGCGAGCGCATCCTTCTGCAGCGTGTCGAAGCCATGAGCGGCGCCAACGAGACGGGCTTCGTCGCCATCCTCGATATCGACGGAAGCCTGACGCTGACGCTCGGCGAGGCCGCACCGGCCGAGGCGGCAGATGACGGCATCCGCCGGCTGCCGACGACCGAGAGCGACGGCTTCGTGCGGCTCGACACGGGCGTTTTCGATCTCGAACTCTGCGCCGGCAAGGCCGAGGGTCTCGGCTCGTCGAAATGGGGCATCCGCCACTTCCGCCGCACCGATGACGGCTTCGAGCTGCTTCCGTCCGGCAACAACGCCATCGGCGGCTTCTACGGCCCCTTTTTCACGCCTGAGAACGGGCTCATCAACCCGCCCGAGCACACCCGCGTCATGATCGAGACGGTGGAGTGCGGGCCGCTCTACCATCACTACCGCATGCATGGCGCGATTCCGGATGGCCTGCTCGACGAATTGAAGGGCAAGGAATTCAGGATCGACTGGAAGTTCTTCCACCGTTCGCCGTTCTTCGAGCGCCGATACCAGGTCGACGACTTCCAGACGGTGATCAACGGACGCTCGGTCACCAACAAGATCACTGTCGGCGACGAATTCGAGGGCGGCCCGGGCAAGCTGGTCTTCGACCGCTTCGCGGCCAAGGGCGGCACGCGCTACCGCGCCGGCGACCCCTATGCCGGCCTCCTCGTCGACATGGTGCGCGAGACGGTCGCCGATTCCGGCCATGCCGGCCCGAAATTCGAGGAGTTCCGCGCCGAGCTCGCCGATATCGAAGCGGCGCACTGGGACCTCTACTGGCGTCTCTTCTGCGCTTGGGAAAAGGTTCTCGGCGAAGACGAGATCCGCGCCCGGCTCGCCCGCGTGCGCGCAGCCGCCCATGTCGCGGCCGACCGCGACCGGCCCTGGATCCTCACCGAGGAGCCTGTCGATGTCTCCGCGGTGCCGCATGAGACGATCTTCCCCGGCCCTGCCTCGAAGACGGTCGAGTTCGACCGCGCCAGCGGCCGGGCGATGATTTGGTGGACATCGGAGCCGTCGGGGGCGTTCCAGATCGTGCAGCGCCGCCAGTCTGGCTGGGTCAACTGGGGCTCGAACGGCGAGAACGAATGCCCCGAGCTCCCGGTCGGCGTCACCATCAGGACGGCCTATGGCCCGTTCGCCGCCAACTGGACGGACATTGCCGATCGCCTGGAGACGCAGGTGATGGCAAAGGTCGCCGCAACGGCCTGAGGCATTTCGCCGGTCGTCGCCGTGTCGCGGGCCGCTCCGGCGAGGATCGTCTCGAAAGGCGCGTGCCTCCCGGCGCGGCAGCGGCTAGCATGATCGCCGACCGCTGCGCCGTCGCGCGGCCTTGGGAAGGACGACATGTCGGAAAGCACCGTGAATCCGCTGGCCGGGAAGCCGGTTCCTGCGACACTTCTCGCCAATATTCCGCGCCTGATGACGGCCTATTTCGCGCTGACGCCGGATCCCTCCTTGCCGACGCAGCGCGTTTCGTTCGGCACCTCGGGGCACCGCGGCTCGGCCTATGCCGCCAGCTTCAACGAGGCGCATATCCTCGCGATCACGCAGGCGGTGTGCCTCTACCGCAAGAGCGCGGGCATCACGGGGCCGCTCTTCCTCGGCATGGACACGCATGCGCTTTCCGAGGCGGCGCTCGTGAGCGCCATCGAGGTCCTCGCCGCGAACGGGGTCGAGACCTTCATCGACGAGCATGGCGGCTACACGCCGACGCCCGTCATCTCGCATGCGATCCTCACCTATAATCGCGGCCGCAGCGACGGCCTCGCCGACGGCATTGTCATCAGCCCCTCGCACAATCCGCCCGACGAGGGCGGCTTCAAATACAATCCGACCAATGGCGGGCCGGCCGATGTCGACGTCACCGGCTGGATCGGCAAGGCGGCCAACGAGTTTCTGGCGACGAAGCTCGAGGGCGTCGAGCGCATGCCCTATGCGCGGGCGCGCAAGGCGGCCTGCATCCACCCTTATGACTTCATCACGCCCTATGTGGCCGACCTCGCCAATGTCGTCGACATGGAGGCCATCCGCGAGTCGGGCGTCCGGATCGGCATCGATCCGCTCGGCGGCGCCGCCGTTCGCTACTGGCAGCCGGTGATCGAGCGCTACGGCATCGCGGCGACCGTCGTGAACGACGTCGTCGATCCGACCTTCCGCTTCATGACCGCCGACTGGGACGGCAAGATCCGCATGGATTGCTCCTCGCCCTATGCGATGGCGCCTCTCATCGATCTTCGCGAACGGTTCGACATCGCCTTCGCCAACGATACCGATGCCGACCGGCACGGCATCGTCACGCCCTCGGGCGGGCTCATGAACCCGAACGCCTTCCTCGCCGCCGCAGTCGCCTATCTCTGCGCCAACCGGCCGGAGTGGCGCGCCGAGAGCGGGATCGGCAAGACGATCGTTTCCAGCAGCATGATCGACCGTGTCGTCGCCAAGATGGGGAGGAGGCTCGTCGAGGTGCCGGTCGGCTTCAAGTGGTTCTCGAAGGGGCTGATCGACGGCTCGCTCGCCTTCGGCGGCGAGGAGAGCGCCGGCGCCTCGTTCCTGCGCCGCGACGGCTCGGTCTGGACCACCGACAAGGACGGCATCATCCTGGGCCTGCTTGCCGCCGAGATCACGGCGCGGACCGGTCAGGACCCGAGCCAGTTCTACGCGTCGACCACGGCCGATCTCGGCCGCTCCTTCTATGCCCGCATCGACGCGCCGGCGACGACCGCCCAGAAGTCCGTTCTCGCCAAGCTCGATCCCTCCAAGGTCGAGGCCGGCGAACTGGCAGGGGCGCCGATCGAGGCGAAGCTCGCCCGCGCCCCGGGTAACAACGAGCCGATCGGCGGGCTGAAGGTCGCGACCGCCGATGGCTGGTTCGCCGCCCGCCCCTCGGGGACGGAGGAAGTCTACAAGATCTATGCCGAGAGCTTCGTCAGCGCGGAGCATCTGAAGGAGATCCAGGCCGACGCGCAGGCGCTGGTCTCGCGCCTGTTCGACGCCGCCGCCTGAGCCGCGCCACATCAACCGAGCGGACCGAACCGGCGGGAGCACGCCCGATGCTGCATGCGCGCATGCTGCGCTATCTGGACGAGGTCGCCCGCTGCGGTTCGATCCGCAAGGCGGCGGCCAAGCTCAATGTCGCCTCCTCGGCGGTGAACCGGCAGATCATCGCGCTCGAGGAAGAGCTCGGCACGCCGCTCTTCGAGCGGCTGTCGCACGGGCTGCGGCTGACGGCGGCGGGCGAGATCATGATCGCCCATATCCGCAAGACGCTGAAGGACTACCAGTGGAGTTCGGAGCGGATCGACCGGCTCCGCGACCACCACTTCCCTTCGGCCTCGATCGCGACCGTCGGCGGGCTCGCCTGCGACCTCCTCGCCAAGGCGCTGATGCAGCTGCGGGCCGAACGGCCGTTCACGCGGCTTTTCGTCAGCGTCATGGACGCCGAGGACATCATGGGCCTCGTGGCGGCCGGCGATTTCGATCTCGGCTTCGCCTTCGACCTGCCGGATTTCGGCGGCGTGACCCGCGCCGCCACGCTCCGGACCCGCTATGGCGCCGTGATGGTGCCGGACCATCCGCTGGCGCAGGAAACGGCGCTGCGCGTCAGCGCGCTCCGTGACTATCCGCTCATCGCGCCGCATGTCGGCGTGCTCATCCGCGACCAGTTCGACGATGCCTGCCATCGAAGCGACATCCACATCGATCCGGTCGTCGAGTCCGACTCCTTCGAATTCCTCCGGCAGTTCGCGCTGTCGAACAACGGCGTGGCGCTGCTGAACGAACTCGATGTCGACGACAGCCTGCGCAAGGGCACGCTCGTCTTCCTGCCCATCGTCGAGCTGAAGGGCAAGACGCAGACCATTTCGGTCGTGCACCGGACCCGCGGCGCGCTCGACCCCCTACCCGGCCTGGTTGTCGAACGGCTGTCCATGCTTCTGGACGAGCGGCGAGGCAGCAGCTGATGCCTTTTCGGACCAGGGCCGCGCTCGAAACGATGCTTTGCGAAGGCTGCCGATGCGCGCACCATTCCTCTGACGGCAAAAAGCCGCGGCGGGGAACGAGGGTGCGAACATGGCTTTCGAGACGGAGCAACCACGGGTCATCAAGGTTTCTGGCGGCGTGTCGATCGGCGGAGCGCCGGTCTCCTACACCGCCTTCATGGCGGCGCTGGTCGCCATCCTGGCATTCATCCCGGCCTCGATCGTGGTCGGCGGCATGGGCGGCGGCTGGCCGCTGCATGATGTCGTGCATCCCCTGCTCGGCCTGCTGCTCGGGCCAATCGCAGGACCGATCGCCTCGGCCATCGGCATCCTGATCGGCGGCGTCATCGCGCCCTACACCAATCTCGGCCCCTGGGCGCCGCTGATGGGCGCCATGAGCGCCTTCGCGGTCGGCATGGTCATGCAGCCGAACCGGTCGCTCTGGATCGTGCCGTGGATCATCACGCTCGCCGCCAACCTCATCTATCTCTGGCAGGCGCTCTCCTTCGGCATCAGCTTTCCGCTGTGGCTGAGCAATGTCATCACCATCGACGTCGCGCTGATCCTGATCGCCATCCCGCAGCTCAGGAACTGGAGCATCGACAAGATCCGCACCGGCGGCATCGGGCTCAAGACCTATCTCGGCTTCTTCGTCGTGTTCTTCTTCGGCTCGACGGCCGGCATCCAGCTCAACTGGGTCCCGTCCTTCGCCACCAATCCCTGGCCGGCGGAAGTCTGGCCGGTGCTGATCCCGATCATCGCGATCGAGCGCCTCGCCTTCAGCGCCGTGGGCGCCCTGATCGGCGTCGGCGTCGTCAGCGCGCTGCGCCGCTCGCCCCTCGCCAAGGCGTCCATGGCGGGCTACTGAGCATGACGGCCGAAGACGGTCAGACAAGCGACGAGCGGCCGGAGCCGCTCGTCACCTTCGAGCGTGTCGGCTATGCCTATCCCGGCGCGTCGCGACGAGCGCTCGACGGCCTCGACATGACGATTGCGCGCGGCGAATTTGTGGGCATCGTCGGCGCCACGGGCGCCGGCAAGTCGACGCTCTGCCTGACGCTCAACGGCATCGTCCCGCAGTTCTTCGGCGGCTCCTTCTTCGGAACGGTCCGGATCACCGGCCGCGACACGCTGGAGACGCCGACCAGCCGGCTCGCCGCGACGGTCGGCATGGTGTTCGAGGATCCCGAGACGCAGATCACCGCGACGACCGTCGAAGGCGAGGTCGCCTTCGCGCTGGAGAATCTCAAGGTTCCGACGGAACTGATGCAGGTCCGCGTCGCCGAGGCGCTGCGGGCCGTCGGTCTCGCCGGGCTTGAGCGGAAGCACCCGGCACGGCTCTCCGGCGGTCAGAAGCAGCGCCTCGCCATCGCCTCGGCACTGGCGCTCGCGCCGGACTGCATCGTTCTCGACGAGCCGACCTCGCAGCTCGATCCGGTCGGCACGGCCGAGGTCTTCGCGCTGCTCTCCCGCCTCAACCGCGAGCGCGGCATCACGATCATCGTCGCGAGCCATGCCGGCGAGGAACTCGCGGCCGTGGCGACGCGTATCCTCCTGCTTTCAGGGGGCCGCATCATTCGCGACGGCTCTCCCGGCGCTGTCCTGGGCGATGTCGCGCTGCTCAAGACGCATGACGTGCGCCCCCCGGACATCGCGCAGGCCTTCGCCGCGGTCGCGGCGCGCCTGATACCCGGAGCGCCGCCGCTTGCGCCGGTCACCCTCGGCGAGGCCGCCGAAGCCTTCGCGCCGTTCGCAGAAGCCTTCTCCGCCGCGGCGCCGGAGCCCGCGAACCCGCCGCCCCCATCCGGCGCGCCGGTCCTGGAAGCCATCGGCGTATCCCATGTCTATCCGGACGGAACGGCGGCGCTCAGGGGCGTCGATCTTGCCATCCGGCGGGGCGAATTCGTGGCGCTCGGCGGCCGCAATGGCTGCGGCAAGTCAACGCTGATCCGCCATTTCCTGCATCTCCTGTCGCCGACGACCGGCACGGTGCGGGTCGACGGCAGCGATGTCACGGGCCTCAAGATCAGCGATCTCGCGCGGCGCATCGGCTATGTCGCACAGAATGCGCATCAGCAGCTCTTCTGCGACAGCGTGCGCGAGGAGGTGGCCTTCGCGCTCACGCTGATGAAGCGCCCGAAGGGCGAGATCGACGCGGCGGTCCATTTCGCGCTCGACGCGATGCGCCTCTCCGACCTCGCGGACCGTCATCCGGCCTCGCTCAGCCGTGGCGACCGGCTGCGGCTGGCGATCGCGGCGACACTGGCGCCGGGCCCGGACATGCTCATCTTCGACGAGCCGACGACCGGGCAGGACTGGGCGGGCGCGCTCGCCATCCTCGACATCTGCCGCAGCCTCAACGCGATCGGCAAGACGGTGCTGCTCGTCACGCACCATCTCTATCTCCTCGCCGGCTATGCGGAGCGTCTCGTGGTGATGGCGCAGGGCCGGGTCGTGCTCGACGGGCCGCTGGACGAAGTCCTCTATTCCGGCCCCGCCCTTGCCGCGGCCTCGCTCGCGCCGCCGCAGACGGTCAGCTTCGCCGCAGGCCTTGACGGGTTCGCGGCGTCCGGGCGGCGGCCGCTCTCGCCTTCGGCTCTTGCCGCTCTGGTGGAGCCGGTTGCGGGAGGCTTGCGATGACCGCCGCCGACAGCCTCGTCCAGCTGCCGGCCGGACGCTTCGCGGGCATCGATTTCCGCGTCAAGCTGGTGCTCCTCCTTCTCGCCAGCACGCTCATCTTCGTCTGGAACAGCCTGATCGCGCAGGGGTTTCTGCTCGCTGTCACCGTCGCGCTGATGCTCGCGGCGGCGACGCCGCCGGCGACGATCTGGCGGCTGATCCGCCTCACATTGCCGGCGCTGATCCTCATCGTCGTGATCCAGGGACTGTGGAGCCCGTTCGGCGTCCACCCGGTGTTCACGCTGCCCGACAGCCTGCCTCTTCTCGGCGGCGCGCATGTCTTCACCGTCGAAGGGCTGTTGTTCGGCCTCGTGGTTTGCTGCCGTATCCTCGTGCCGCTGCTCGCCTTCCAACTCGTCTTCATGACGACGGAGACGAACGACATCGTGCTCGGGCTCACGCGGCTCAGGGTGCCCTACCGGGTGGCGCTGCTCTTCTCGACGACGTTCCGCTTCGTGCCGCTGCTGCTCGAGGAATTCCAGGCGATCAAGGATGCGCAGCGGCTGCGCGGCATCGATCTCGACAGCTTCGGCATGGTGAGGAAACTCGTCGCGATGGGACGCATGCTGGTGCCGCTGATCACCGGATCGCTCGCCAAGGCGCAGGCGATGGAGATCGCGCTTCAGGCCCGCGCCTTCACCGGTTCGCCGGATAGGACGCAGCTTCATCCGGGGCGCGAGACGCTGACGGGGATGGAACGGGCCATGATCCTGATCGCGCTCGCCTTTTGGGCCGGTGCGATCGTGGCCCGCATCGGATTTGGAATGGGAGGATCGGTTCTTTGACCGGGAAGGATTTCACCGACGAGGCGACGCTGCGGGCGATGCTGGAGCGCCAGGCCGACGCCTGGAAGACGGGCGATTTCAGCCGCGCGATGGCCGACTGGCACCCGAATGGCGTGCTCACGGCACCGGGTAACCGCGTGCCTTTTGGCGCGCTTGCCGAGACGATCCGGCGGTTTCATGCCGACTTCATGGATCTCGAGGTGACGATCACCAATGCCTTCGCATCCCTCGACGGAACGAAGCTCGCCTTCGAGTGGCTGTGGACGGTTTCGCGGCGCCGCGACGGGGCGCGGAGCGCCACGCCGGACGCGATCATCGTCGATCTTCAAGACGGCAAGATATTGGAATGGCGGGAGTATTTCGATACTGCCGCCGCCGTCGAGGACTATCACGGCAAGGAAGACGGGGGCGACGCAGCGCCGTGAATGTCCTCGTCGTCTATTGCCATCCGTCGAGCGGCAGCTTCACGGCGGCCGTCCGCGACACCGCGATCGCCGCGCTGAGCGAAGCCGGGCATGCCACCGCCGAGATCGATCTCTATGGCGAGGGCTTCAACCCGGTGATGAGCGCCGAAGAACGCCAAGGATATCACGACGAAGCGACTAATCTCGCGCCCTTCGAGCGGCATGCGGAGCTGCTGCGCTGGGCGGAGATGGTCGTGTTCGTCTATCCGACCTGGTGGTATGGGCCGCCGGCGATGCTGAAGGGCTGGCTGGAGCGCGTGATGGTGCCGGGCTTCGCCTTCAAGATGCCGACCAAGCATCGGGGATCACGGCCGAATCTCACCAATATCCGCCGCCTGCTGGTGCTCACCACCTGCGGCGCGACGCCCTTCGTCAGCTGGATCATGGGGCAACCCGGCCGCAAGACGCTGCTGCGCGGCTTCCGGTCGGTCTGCCATGTCCGCTGCCGCACCGGCTTCCTGGCGCTCTACAAGATGGACAGCGTCAGCGAAACGGCCCGCCGCCGCCATTTGCAGCGGGTCCGCCGCACCGTTCTCGCCATCCGCCCGTAAGACGGCGCGTCTGTCCGGTCCCGACAGGATTCAACAAAAATCGACAAAAGCCGGCGTCCCGGCGACATCGCCGAGGGCGGCGGGAAGCGATTTGAACGCGGCCCGCCGGAGCGCTAAGAAAAAGGAGGGAGGATCGGCGGCGCGGAGGCGCCCGCCGGCCAGCAAGAGATGCCGTCGCGAAGAGATGACGGCGCCAGGGAGGAAGGGCGAATGCCGCTCGAACATGCGGACGAGAATCCGCGCATTCCATATCAGTATCCGAACCTGCCCGACGCGCTGCCGGAGATCGTGATCCCGAAGGCGATTCCGGAGGATGACCGGCTCTGGGTGCCGCAGGCCGAGAATGTCTGGTTCCGCCCGCTCTGCCTCAACCGCTCGCAGGGCTACTGGATGAACCTGCTGAAGGTCAGGAAGGCCGGCGTGCTGTCGCGCCACCGCCATCCGCAATCGGTGCATGGCTTCGTGCTCAAGGGCCGCTGGCACTATCTCGAGCATGACTGGATGGCCGAGGAAGGCAGCTATGTCTTCGAGCCGCCGGGCGAGACGCATACGCTCGTCGTGCCGGAGGGGGTCGAGGAGATGATCACCTATTTCCAGGTCAACGGCATCATGTATTACGTCGACCCTTGGGGGAAGCCGCTCGGCTACGAGGACGTCTTCACCAAGATCGACATGTGCCGCCGCCATTTCGCGGATGTCGGGCTCGGCGCGGATTACGCCGACCAGTTCATCCGCTGACGCCCCCTCCTCTCAGCCTCTTCCCCTCTCCTTTCGACCGACAGGTGCACGCATGGGCTTCTGGCCGACCGGCTGCTTTGCCGGCAAAACAATCCTCGTCGTCGGCGGCACGTCGGGCATCGGCGCGGCCATCGCCGAGGCCTTCCTCGCCGAGGAAGCCAGGGTCATCGTCACCGGCGCGACCGAGGCCGAGGTCGCGGCCGTGGCGCCGCGCGAAGGCCTTTCGGCGGGGCGGCTCGATGCGCGGCGGCTCGACATCCGCAACGGCGAGGCGGTGAAGGCGTTCGTCGGCGGCCTCGAGCGGCTCGATCATCTCGTGAACTGCGCCGGCATCATCCGCCGCGGCGAGGAACTGGACCCGGAGGTCTTCGCGAGCGTCATCGACATCAACCTCAACGGCGCGATGCGGGTCGCGGCGGCGGCGCGGCCGCTGCTCGCAGCGGCGAAGGGCACGATTACCAATACGGCGTCGATGCTCGCCTTTTTCGGCGGCGGCCTCGTGCCCGGCTATGCCGCCTCCAAGGGCGGCATCGCGCAGATGACCAAGTCGCTCGCCATCGCCTATGCGGGCGACGGCATCCGCGTCAACGCGATCGCGCCCGGCTGGATCGCGACGCCGCTGACCAGGGCGCTGCGCGACGACCCGCAAAGGAGCGAGGCGATCCTCTCGCGCACGGCGCTGAAACGCTGGGGCGAACCGTCCGACCTCGCCGGCGGCGTCCTCTACCTCGCCTCGCCGATCGCTTCCTATGTCACCGGGACGGTGCTGGTCATCGATGGCGGCTACCTGGCGGTGTGAGGCGAGCGGTCCATCGGCAGTGTCTCATTTCAGATTACGACGCCGCGCTCTTTGTATCGACCATGGCGACAGGTTTCGGCCTGATATCGCCCATCATCACGACCGACTATTTTTACACTTGCCGTAAAAGTGTCATTGCGCGATAACGGCTGGCGGGGTATATAGGGGTAGTCGAGTTGAGAGTGGCATTCGCCGACGAGGACTTGCGACGGCTTGAACGCGATCCGGAATTCACCGCCGGGTTCGGTCGAGACGTTGTTCGCGGCTTCCGAAAAGCCATGCAAGCGATACGGGCTGCGGAAGACTCCCGAGATTTGTACCGAGGCGGCCTTCGAACTGAAAGGCTCAAGGGCCAGCGCCAGCATCAACACTCGATTCGCCTCAATGGGCAGTGGCGACTGATCCTTGAGATCGAAGCCAGGGACGTAAGAGTGATTAGCGTTGAAGACTACCATTGAGCGGGTGGGACATGGACAATTTTGAACCGGCTGAAGTTTTCCCGCCTGGCGAGTTTCTCAAGGACGCTCTTGAGAACTTGGGGTGGACGCAGACTGAGTTTGCCGAAGTCATTGGAAGACCGACCCGGGTGGTAAATGAGATTATCGCAGGCAAGCGCTCGATCACGCCCGAAACCGCTCGCGAGTTGGCTGCCGGTCTAGGTACTAGCGCCCAGTATTGGCTAAATCTTGAGAGCGCTTATCAGTTGTCTCAGGTGCCTCCTGTCGAGGAGCGCATTGAGCGGGAAGCGGCGCTTCGGCGGCGCTTTCCTATTAGGCAGATGATTAAGCGGGGCTGGATTGAGGCTTCATCGGATCCTGTGACACTAGAGCGTGCGACTCTGGATTTTTTCAACCTCAGGAGCGCGAACGATCCGATCCAGTTCCAGCACGCGGCTCGGCGCAGTTCGCAGGACATCACGGACCTACAATGGGCGTGGATTTTCCGCGTGAAGCAGCTTGCGGAGTATATGTCTGTACCGATGTACTCCGAGGCTAAGCTAAGGTCGGGTCTCATCGAACTGGAGCGCCTCATGATGGCTCCAGAGGAGATCAGACATATCCCCCGCATTCTCAGTGAGTGCGGAGTTCGGTTCGTGATCGTCGAGCCCATTCCCGGCTCGGAAATTCAGGGTGTTTGCTTCTGGCTCGACGGTAGAGCGCCTGTTATCGGGCTTACACTCAAGCGAGACTATATTGATAGGTTCTGGTTCACGCTTCGGCATGAGATCGAACATGTTCTCAATGGCGACGGGAAAGACGGTATCGTCGTAGACGACTTTGAAGAGGGCTCAAGCCTCGACCTGCCCGCTTTCGAGAAGGCTGCTAATGAGGCGGCTGCTGAGTTCTGCGTCCCACAAGCAAGCCTAAGCAACTTCATCGCCCGTCATCATCCTGCTTATTCGGTGCACAACTTCATTGGGTTCGCTCGACTGATGAATAGGCATCCGGGCATCATCGCGGGACAGCTCCAGCGCCGCATCAACGACCATAGGCTTTTCAAGAAGCACCAACCGCGAGTCCGCGAAATCGTGGTGAGCACGGCACTCACAGATGGCTACGGAAAAGTGCTGACAGATATGTGAGGGTGCGATGGCGAATTACAGCAAGCAGATGCAGAAGATTGTCGAGGATTATCGCCTCTCGGGCGAGACATGGCCTGCCTCCACCAAGACCATTGCGGCATGGGCGATTACGACGGAGCGTTGGGTCCTGCCGGACTCCGCTGCCGTTCGTAAGTGCGCTGAAGATCTGGCATCAGCGATGCGCGAGGAGTACACGACCGATCACAATGGTCGACGCGTGCGACTGCTCCACCCGGCGACCGTCTATCGCAACGGAGAGCAGATGGTCCTTTGGGATGACATTCGCACGGCACCGCGCAAACATATGCAGTTGTCATTCCAGCAGCGACGGCAAGGGATCGTTGGCGATTGCCGTCAACTGAAGACCGACGTCGATAGCTACAACGACGCGCATCCTACCGAAGAGCCGATTCAGATGATTTTTGATTTCGCCATGGACCTCGCAGAAATCGAAGCAGCGTTAGCAGCCTAGCCCCTTCTCTCCACGGAGCCGCTGCCACGAGCTTTGCGACTTCTGGACGCTGCTCCGGTGTTTAGGCGGGATCCGACCGACGCCCTCGCCACACAAGAAGTCGGAGCAGGAAGCGGCGGAGGAGGAACTGCTCTCCCGCCTCGTCGCGCTCAACCGCGAGCGGGCGGCCGAGGAGGCGCGCGGCCTGGTGCGCTGGCTGCGGCCCGACTACCAGATCCCCCGGCTCGGGGCCAAGGTCGCGCAGCCGGCCGAGGAGCAGATCGAGGCCGAGCTTCCGGTTCTCGATATCAAGGACGCGCCGAAATGGCCGGCGGACGCGCTCGACCAGATCCGCATCGTGCGCGACGTGCTGGCCAGGGCGCCGGCGCCGGCTTTGCCCGACGCCGTCGCTGCGTCGTTCGGCGGCCGGCTGACGCCGAAGCGGCGGGCGCGGGTCGAGCAGGTGCTCGAAACGCTCGTCGCCACCGGCGCCGCCCGCACCGGGCAGCTGGACGGCGCCACGCATTATTTCGTGCCGCGCTAGAAGAGCCGCCTTGCTGGAGCATTTCCGGCGAATTCCCCTTCAGCGGACATGCCCTATCCCTTTGTCTCGACGCATTTTCTTCACGCGAACCGGTCCCCGCTTCGCTCGAAAATGCGCTAGCGCACCGGCGGCTCCACGACCACGGTCGCCGACAGGCCGTCGATGAGTTCGACGCTGTCGGGGACGGCGTCGAGGGCGATGCGGACGGGGATGCGCTGGGCGAGGCGGATCCATTCGAAATTCGGATCGACGGTCGCGAGCAGGCCGCCCGACGCGGTGGGATTGGCGATCGCGCGGGAGAAACCCTGAACCGTGCCGGTAAGCCGCGTCCCGCCGGCCATCAGGCGGATCTCGGCGCGGCTGCCGATCCGGATCTCCGGCAGCTTGGTTTCCATGAAATAGGCATAGACATAGAAGCTGTCGCTATCGACGAGCGCCAGCACGCTCGTGCCGGCGGCCGCATAGTCGCCCGTGCCGGCCGTCAGATTGGTGACATAGCCGTTGACGCGCGAGCGGACCGTGCTGCGCTCGAGATTGAGCTTCGCCGTGGCGAGCTCCGCTTCGGCCAATTGCAGATCGGCGGCGGCCTGGTCGGCCTTGGCGCGCGATGTCTCCGCCGTGGCGCCGGCGATGGCGCCGGGATCGCTCGCCATCACCTCGGCATCGCGGCGGGCATCGTCCTCGGCGAGCTTCAGCGCCGACTGGCGGTCGGCCACCGTCGCCTCGGCCTGCTGCACCGCCAGCGTGAAGCGCTGCTGATCGATCACGAACAAGACGTCGCCCTTGGCGACCTTCTGGTTGTCGGCGACGTTGAAGGTGGTGATCGGCCCCGAGACATCCGGCGCGACCGAGACCACCGTCGCCAGCACCCGCGCGTCCCGCGTCCAGGGCGAGAAGGTGTAGACAGTCCACAGCCACCAGCCGCAGAGGACTGCGGCGGCGACGGCGACGAGCGTGACCGCCACGCGGAGGATCGAGGTCAGAGCCATGCCGGAACTCCGAGATAGACGAGGCCGCCGAGAACGAGGACGTAGAGCGCGACATTGAACAGCGCGCGATGCCAGACGAAGCGGTAGAGGCCGAAGCCCTGCATCGCCAGGCGGAGAATGAGGAAGGGGACGAGCGCCAGCACCGCCCAGAGCATGATCGGCGGCAGGTAGAAGCCGAACAGGACCGTGTCGGGGAAGAGGCCAAGGCCGGGCGTCTGCATGAAGGATGCTCCTCTGCCGTCAGCCATCTTCGAACCGGCGGGCAAGCCAGGCGCCGTCGATCGTGAAGCGGTCGGCCAGGAAGCGCACCGACGCCCCGGCCTCCAGCAAGGCGGTGGCGGACGCGCCCGGCGCGAGGCTGCGGCCGGCGAGATCCTTGTGCAGCGCCTCGATCGCCGCCTCGGTCGCCGCGAGCGCGGCCTTGTCGCCGGGGCGCGCGTCTGCGAGACGCTCCAGCGCGGCGGCGAAGGCCGCAAGGAAGCCGGCAATCGCGGCGGCGGCGTCGGCCGGCATGGCGGCATCGGTGCCGAGCGCGCGCAGCCTGCCGATCTCGATGCAGGACGACGCCGAGCCGAGGCTGCCGCGGAAGAAGTCCTCGTCGCGCTGCTGGTCGAGCGAAAGGCGCGGCAGCAGCGTCGCGAGCAGCGAGACGATCTCGGCCGAGCCTTCGCGCGGCGGGATCGTGCCGCGCGCCACGCCCGGCACGATCGCGCCGACCGTGCGCCGCCATGTCCGGCCGCGGCGGGCGGCCGAGGTGACGGGCCACACCGCCAGCACCAGCAAGGTGGCGGCCATGCCGGCGAGCAGGGCGAAGGCGTTGCTCACGAAGCCGGCCTCGTCCAGCACATAGAGGTTGCCGGTGCTGAGCTGCGAGATGCCCATGGCGCCGATCGCCGTCCCAAGCGCGCCGGTGGCGGGCGTGCCGGCCAGGAGGCCCGCCGGCAGCAGGAGCAGCATCAGCACCGCCGCCAGCTGCCCGAAACCTTCGAGGCGCGGCAGGACGAAGATGAACACGAGATAGGACGCGACGACGGCGATGGCGGTGCCGGTGAGAAACGGCAGGGCCGCGTCGATCTCGCGGTCCTGGTTGACCGAAAGGAACAGCGTGATGACGCCGCCCGCGACCGCGGCGAAGCCCTCCGACCAGCCCGTCGCCATCCAGACGGCCGTCAGGAGCAGGATGGCGACGGCGCCGCGCAGCCCGAGCAGCAGCGGCTCGCGGTTGGGCGCCGCGGCGACGGCGGGCTGGCGGATGGACCGTTCCCCGGCGCCGGCCGCGTCGATCATCGTCGCCAGCGCCAGCGCCTCGACGAGTTCGCCGGCCCGGCGCAGGATCAGCAGCGCATTGGCGAGCGCGTCGAAGGGCGCCGTGCCGGCCATGGCCGCGATCTCTTGGCCGCCTGCCTTCAGCGCGGCCGCGGCAGAGGCCGCCTCGTGGCGCAGCGCGGCGGCGTCCGGTCGCGGCGCGCCGTCGGCTGCGAGCGCATCGATGCGGGCCGCGATGCCCTCCAGCGCCGGCCGCACGCGCGTCTCGACACCGGCCGCTGCGTCGCCGGTGAAGGCGTCGATGCGGACATAGAGGCCGCGCGCCACCGACATCACGAGAAGAAGCTCGTGCACGATGCGCTGCAGGCGGGGGCCGTCGGCGCGCATCTCGGGCGCCTCGAACAATGCCGAAGCGCGCAAGGCGTCGAACTGGACGACGCGCCGGACCATGCCGCCGCGCAGCCTCGCGAACGCGGCCGGCGTCGCCGAGAGGCGGAGCGCCGTCGCCACATAGCGCGCGAGCTCGCGCCGCGTGCCGGCGAGTTGCTCCCGCAACGCGTCGCCGGCATAGCGGGGCAGGACGAGCATGGTCATCAGCGTGCCGCAGCCGATGCCGATCAGGATCGCCGCCGTCCGGTCGCCGGCGACGATCCAGGCATTGAGCGGATCGGCCGACCCTTCATAGGCGACGAGGATCGTCGTGTAGCCGAAGAGCAGCGCACCATAGGAGACGAAGTTGCGCAGGCGCGAGGCGAGATAGAAGCTGACAAAGACCGCGGCCACCGTCGCGCCGACCATCAGAGCCGGCGCCTCGGCGAAGGCGGCGACGATGCCGAGCCCGGTGATGCCGCCGAGCACCGTACCGATCGTCCGCCACAGGCTCTTCGAGAGGGCGGCGCCAACGGTCGGCTGCGCCAGCAGATTGACAGTGAGCGTCGCCCATTGCGGGTCGCGCAATTCGAGGCGGTAGCAGATCGCGAGCGCCATCACCGCCGCCGCGGCGGTGCGCAGCGAGAAGACGATATTGCGCCAGCCGAGATCGACCGGGATCAGCGGTCGCGCAACCGTCCCTTCCGACGCTGCCGTCGTCCTCGCGCCTGCCATTTCTGGCACCCCGCCACCGGAACGGCCGAATCCGCCCCGTTTCCCTCCCCGCTCTTGTCGAAGCCGGAAGGACGGCCGTCAAGACACGAGAAGGATGATGCGAAGCGCCGTCAGCCGAGCCGGCGCACGCGGACGAGCAGCGCCAGCGACATGACGGCGAGCGCCGCCCAGGTCAGCACATAGACGAGGTGGTTGTTGGCGAAGCGGATGACCGTCAGGCCTGTGACGGGGCCGTCGGGCTCGGGCGGCTCGACCGCGGCGGCGTCGATGAAATAGGGCGCCACGCCGGCGAGCCCCTCCGCCTTGGCGAGCGCGGCGGTGTCGCGGGAGTACCAGCGGCCGGAGGCGGGGTCGTTGCTGCGCAGGAAGCCGCCGCCAGGCTCCGTGATGCGCAGGAGGCCGGTCACCGTCACCTTGCCGGCCGGCGCAGGGCTCGAGGCGGCGGGAAGCGCCGAGACGAAGCCGCGATTGACGAAGACCGTGAAGCCCTGATCGGTTTCGAGCGGCGCCAGCAGCCAGTAGCCCGGGCCGCGCTCGGTTACCGCCTTCACCGGCGTTCCGGGGAAAGCGAGATAGCGGCCGGTGACGCGGATGCGGCGATATTCGTCGCTGGCGCGGGTGATCGCCGGCCAATCCGCGGGCGGCGGCGCGGTGACGGGTTCGGCATGGATGCGGGTTTCGACGCGGGCGATGAGGGCGAGCTTCTCCGACCGCCGCTCGACCTGCCACACCGCGAGGCCCGAGAAGACCAGCGTCGCGACGAGGAGGAAGAGCGCCAGCGCACGCCGCCTGCCCCGCCCCGCGACGGCGCCCGTCACGGCATCTGGCTCATGTCGTGGCCGGGCATCATGTTGACGTTGAGGTGGTACATCACCCACAGCGAGCCGGTCAGCGCGATCACCACGATGATGATCGTGAAGATCAGCGCCAGCATCGTCCAGCCGCCCTCGGAGCGGGCGTTCATATGGAGGAAGAACACCATATGGACGACGATCTGCACGATGGCGAAGCCGAGCACGACGATGGCGGTCGCCGTCGGGCTGGCGAAGACGCCGCCCATCACCAGCCAGAACGGGATCGCGGTCAGGACGACCGAGAGCGCGAAGCCGATGACATAGCCCTTGAGCGAGCCATGCGGCTCGGCCGCGTCGTGATGGGCATGCGGCGCGTCGGCGGCCGCGGCGTGAACGTCGGTGCTCATCGCAGCATTCCCAGGAGATAGACGACGGTGAAGACGCCGATCCAGATCACGTCGAGGAAGTGCCAGAACAGCGACAGGCACATCAGACGGCGGCGATTGGCGGCGATGAGGCCGTAGCGGCCGAGCTGCACCATCAGCGTCACCAGCCAGATGAGGCCGAAGGTGACGTGCAGGCCGTGCGTGCCGACCAGCGTGAAGAAGGCGGAGAGGAAGGCGCTGCGCTGCGGCGTCGCCCCTTCCGCGATCATGTGGTGGAACTCGTAGAGCTCGATCGAGAGGAAGGCGAGGCCGAACAGCGCCGTGACGGCCAGCCAGAGCTGCGTCGGCCGCACCTGGCCCCTCGCCATGGCCAGCATCGCGAAGCCATAGGTGATCGAGGAGAACAGCAGCATGGCCGTGTTGAGCGCGACCAGCGGCAGGTCGAACAGATCCTTCGGCGCCGGGCCGGCCGCGAAATTGCCGCCGAGCACGCCATAGGCGGCGAACAGCATCGCGAAGATGAGACAGTCGCTCATCAGATAGACCCAGAAGCCGAGCATCGTGCTGCCGCCCTCGGCATGCGCATGCTCGTCCTCGAGGTGGAACACGGGCGCCTCGCCCGCTGTCGTGGCGGTCGCGACGCTGGTCATGCCCGGGCTCCCTCGGCGATCAGGCGCGTGCGGGCCTCCTCGGTGCGCGCGACCTCATCGGCCGGAATGTCGAAGGACTGGTGATAGTCGAAGGTGTGCGCGATCGCGACGGCGAGGATGGCGACGAAGCTCAGCGCGGCCAGCCACCAGATATACCAGACGAGGCCGAAGCCGAGCGCAACCGAGAGCGCCGCGAGGATCACGCCGGTCGGCGTGTTCTTCGGCATGTGGATCGGCTTGAAGCCGGCAAGCGGCCGGCGATAGCCGCGCTCCTTCATGTCCCACCAGGCGTCGTTGTCATGCACCACCGGCGTGAAGGCGAAGTTGTAGGCCGGCGGCGGCGAGGACGTCGCCCATTCCAGCGTGCGCGCATCCCACGGATCGCCGGTCGTGTCGCGCAGCTGCTCGCGGCGCATGATGCTGACGCCGATCTGGATCAGGAAGGAGAGGATGCCGAGCGCGATCAGGAAGGCGCCGAAGCCGGCGATCACGAACCATATCTGCAGCGAGGGATCGTCGAAGACGCGCAGCCGCCGCGTGACGCCCATGAGACCGAGCACATAGAGCGGCATGAAGGCGGCGTAGAAGCCGGTGACCCAGAACCAGAAGGACAGCTTGCCCCAGAACGGATCGAGCTTGAAGCCGAAGGCCTTGGGGAACCAGAAGCTGATGCCGGCGAAGAGGCCGAACAGCACGCCGCCGATGATGACATTGTGGAAATGCGCGACGAGGAACAGCGAGTTGTGCAGCACGAAATCGGCCGGCGGCACGGCGAGCAGCACGCCGGTCATGCCGCCGATCACGAAGGTCAGCATGAAGGCGAGCGTCCACATCATGGGCAATTCGAAGCGGATGCGGCCGCGATACATCGTGAAGAGCCAGTTGAACATCTTCGCCCCTGTCGGGATCGAGATGATCATGGTCGTGATGCCGAAGAAGGAATTGACGCTGGCGCCCGAGCCCATCGTGAAGAAATGGTGCAGCCAGACGAGATAGGAGAGGACGGTGATGACCACCGTCGCATAGACCATTGACGTATAGCCGAACAGCCGCTTGCCCGAGAAGGTCGAGGTGACCTCGGAGAAGATGCCGAAGGCGGGCAGGATCAGGATATAGACTTCCGGATGGCCCCAGATCCAGATGAGGTTGACATACATCATCGGATTGCCGCCGAAGTCGTTCGTGAAGAAGTTGGTGCCGACATAGCGGTCGAGCGCCAGCATCGCGAGAACGGCGGTGAGGACGGGGAAGGCGGCGACGATCAGCACATTGGTGCAGAGCGAGGTCCAGGTGAAGACCGGCAGGCGCATCATGGTCATGCCCGGCGCGCGCATCTTCACGATGGTGCAGAGGAGGTTGATGCCGGACAGCGTCGTCCCGACGCCGGCTATCTGCAGGCCCCAGATGTAATAGTCGACGCCGACATCGGGACTGTAGGTGATGCCCGAGAGCGGCGGATAGGCGAGCCAGCCGGTCTTGGCGAACTCGCCGACGAAGAGCGACATCATCACGAGGACGGCGCCGCCGACCGTCATCCAGAAGCTGAAATTGTTGAGGAACGGGAAGGAGACGTCGCGGGCGCCGATCTGCAGCGGCACGACGAAGTTCATGATCCCGGTGACGAGCGGCATCGCCACGAAGAAGATCATGATCACGCCATGCGCCGTGAAGATCTGGTCATAGTGATGCGCCGGCAGGTAGCCCTCGGAGCCGCCGAAGGCCATGGCCTGCTGCAGCCGCATCATGATCGCGTCGGCGAAGCCGCGCAGCAGCATGACGATGCCGAGCACCATATACATGATGCCGATCTTCTTGTGGTCCACCGAGGTGAACCACTCGCGCCACAGATAGCCCCAGAGGCGGAACCAGGTGATGGCGCCGACAAGCGCGATGCCGCCCGTCGCCACCACGGCGAAGGTGGCGACGAGGATCGGCTCGTGGAAGGGCAGCGATTGCCAGCTGAGGCGGCCGAACAGGAAGCTCGTGGCGGCGGCGGCGGTGGATGGATCGGTCATGCGAGGCGTCTCGCTTACGAATTACGGTCGGGGATGGCGGGGGAGCGCAAGAGGGTCGTGTCGAGCCGGGCGGGCGTGAAGCCGGGGCGCTGGAGGCCGGCACCGAGGAGCGGCGCCAGGTCGGCGGGCAGGGCCTCGGCCACGCGCGGCTCGCTCGCCGTCAGCTCGTCGATGGTGCAGATGCCGGCGACGTATGACGAGGGGGGCCCGAAAACGGCGCCGCGGCGCTCGAACTTGTCATAGGCGAGGCGCGGGATGACATTGTCGATGCCGGCGAGGCCAAGGCCGCCGCGGCTGTCGATCGCCGCCATCTCGCTCATGCACATCTTGCCGGGCTCGACGCACATGTTGAGCACGGCCTTGAAGAGCGCCGGATCGACGCTGGCGAAATGCTGCACGGGGACGTTCTCGCTCGGCTTCTCCAGTTCGAGATAGGCGGCGCGCGTCAGCGGCCTGTCAGCGTTCCTGAGCACGCCGACCCAGCGGTCGAAATCGGACGGCTCCATGCCATGGAACGCGAAGCGCATGCCCGAGAAGCCGGCGCCGCTGTAGTTGGCGGAGAAGCCCTCATAGGCGCCGACGCGGTTGATGACGGCGTGCAGCTTGGTCTGCATGCCCGGCATCGCATAGATCTGGCCGGCGAGCGCGGGGATGTAGAAGGAGTTCATCACCGCCGAGGAGGTGATGCGGAAGCTGATCGGCCGGTCGACCGGCGCGGCAAGCTCGTTCAGCGAGGCGACGCCATATTGCGGGTAGATGAACAGCCACTTCCAGTCGAGCGCCACGACCTCGACCTCCAGCGGCTCGGTCTTCTCGGCGACGGGCTGGCCCTTGGCGACGCGCGACAGCGGCCGGTAGGGATCGAGCAGATGCGTATCCATCCAGGTCAGCGCGCCGAGGCAGATGATGATGAGCAGCGGCGCGCCCCAGATCACCAGCTCGAGCTCGATCGAGTGATCCCATTTCGGCCGATAGGTCGCGGTCTTGTTGCCCTGCCGGTAGCGCCAGGCGAAGAGCACCGTCAGCGCCATCACCGGGATGATGACGACGAGCATCAGCAGCGTGGAGACGATCAGCAGATCGCGCTGCCGCCAGGCGATGTCGCCGGCGGGGTGCAGCACGACGAAATCGCAGCCGCCGAGGGCGAGGAGGACGGGCAGAACGAGGAGGAACCGGAAGCGGCGCAAGACGACAACCCTTATGTGAGGTCGGCGGATGAGCGAGACCTAGGCCAGGCGGCCGCAGCGCGGCATTGGACAGTTTGTCCAATCCCGCAGCGCACAACGACGCGCCAAAACCACGGGGCGAACGATCCTGAGACAAGGGAGCGGCGCGGCCACGCGCTGCTGCGGAACGATGACCGACATGACCGCGCCTGAAGCCAGCCACCCCGAGATCGGGCGGGACGGACAGCATGCGGTGCGCCCCGGCGAGATCGTCGTCGGCGTCGTGATCGGCCGCGCGTCGGAGTTCTTCGACTTCTTCGTCTATGCGATCGCCTCGGTGATCGTGTTCCCGCGGCTCGTGTTCCCGCACCTCGATCCGCTCGCCGGCACGCTCGCCTCCTTCGCGATCTTCGCCCTCGCCTTCATCGCCCGCCCGTTCGGCACCGCGCTCTTCACCGCCATCGACCGCGCCCATGGCCGCGGCGCGAAGATGACCTCGGCGCTGGTGCTGCTCGGCACCTCGACGGTGGCGATCGCCTTCCTGCCCGGCTACGACCAGATCGGCGTCGCGGCGATCTGGCTGCTGGCGCTGGCGCGCATCGGCCAGGGCCTCGCGCTCGGAGGCACCTGGGACGGCCTCGCCTCGCTGCTGGCGCTGAACGCCCCCGAGGGCCGTCGCGGCTGGTATGCGATGATGCCGCAGCTCGGCGCGCCGGCCGGCCTGATCGTCGCCAGCGCGCTGTTCGCCTTCTTCGTCGCCAATCTCTCGGCGGCCGACTTCTTCGACTGGGGCTGGCGCTATCCCTTCTTCGTCGCCTTCGCCATCAATGTCGTGGCGCTGTTCGCGCGGCTGCGCATCGTGCAGACGCCGGACTACCGCGCTCTCTACGAACGCGACGAATTGCAGGCGCGCTCGGTGACCGAGACGCTCGGCGCCGAGGGCCGCAATGTCGCGATCGGCGCCTTCGTGCCGCTGGTCAGCTTCGCGCTCTTCCACATGGTGACGGTGTTCCCGCTCTCCTGGGTGTTCCTCTTCACCAATGAGGGACCGGCGCGCTTCCTCGTCATCGAGGCGATCGGCGCCATGTTCGGCGCGCTCGCCATCGTCGCCTCCGGCATCCTCTCCGACCGGATCGGGCGGCGGCGCATGCTGGCCGGCTTCGCCGTCGTCATCGCCGTCTTCAGCGGCTTCGCGCCGCAGCTGCTCGATGCCGGCTTCTGGGGCGAACTCGCCTATATGATCGTCGGCTTCGTGCTGCTCGGCTTCGTGTTCGGCCAGTCGTCGGGCGCCTTCGCCTTCCGCTTCGGCCGCGTCTATCGCTACACGGCCTCGGCGATCACGTCGGATTTCGCCTGGCTGTTCGGCGCCGGCTTCGCGCCGCTGGTGGCGCTCGGCCTTTCCAGCCAGTTCGGCATCGCCTCGTCGGGGGCCTATCTCCTCTCCGGCGCCGCGGTGACGCTCGTCGCCATTTATGCGACCGGCCTGCCCGGCCCGCGCCAGCAGCGCGACTGACGGGCTATTTCACCCGCCATTTCTCCAGCTTGCGGGCGAGCGTGCGGCGATGCATGCCGAGGCGCCGCGCCGTCTCGGAGATGTTGAAGCCGGAATCGGCGAGCGTCTCGTGGATGCGCTCCCATTCGAGATTCTTCAGCGAGGTCTGGCGCTGCGTCAGCGGCACCGCGACGTCGCCGCCGGCGCGGTCGAAGGCGGCGATGACATCGGCGGTGTTGGAGGGCTTCGGCAGATAGTGGCAGGCGCCGAGCTTGATCGCCTCCACGGCGGTGGCGATGCTCGCGAAGCCGGTCAGGACGACGATGCGCATCTCCGGATCATGGTCGTGCAGCAGCTTGACGCATTCGAGTCCGGAGCCGGAGGCGAGCTTCAGATCGACCACGGCATAGCCGGGGCTGACGCGCTGAAGCGCCGTCCGCACGCCTTCGACGCCGTCGCATTGCTCGACGGCATAGCCGCGCCGCTCGAAGGACCGGCGCAGCGCCTTCACGAAGGCGGCGTCGTCCTCGACGAGCAGGAGGTCACGCTCCGCTTCCATCCTCATCCTTCAGGGCCAGGGCCCGCAGCGGCAGGGTCAGGCGCACGGTTGCGCCACCCTCCGGATTGTTGACAGCGACGACGGTGCCGCCGAGCTTGCGGACGACATTCACGACGAGGAACAGGCCGAGGCCCGAGCCCGGCCGGTTCTTGCCTGAATTGTAGGGCTTTCCGAAGGACTTCAACCTCTCCTCGGCGAAACCGGGCCCGGCATCGCGGATGCCGATCACGACATCACCGCCGATGCGCCGCGCCGTGATGCCGACAAAATCGGGCGAGGCCTCGCGGGCATTGTCGAGCACATTGGCCAGCACCTGCTTCATCGCCGCGTCGGAGACGATCGCGATGTCGGGCTCGATCTTCGCTTGGTAGTCGAGCCGGCCGACGGGACGGGACATCCGCCATTCCGCCACCGTCTCGTCGAGGAAGCGGCCGAGCGTGGTGCGGACCGTGCCCTCGCCGCGCATGTCGCCGGAGGACAGCAGGATGCCCGAGACGATCGCCTTGCAGCGGTCGAGCTCGGCCTGCATCTCCGCGAGCTCGCCCGAAAGCGCCGGATCGGAGGCGATCGCCGGCATCTGCTGCCAGTCGCCCATGATGACCGAAAGCGTGGCGAGCGGCGTGCCGAGCTCATGCGCGGCGCCGGAGGCGAGCAGGCCCATGCGCACGACATGATCCTCCTCGACCGAATGCTGGCGCAGCTCCGCGACATAGGCATCGCGGGCGCGGAGATTGCGCTGGATGCGGCCGACAAAGACGACGACGAGGATCGCGGCCAGCACGAAGCTGATCAGCATGCCCTGGATATGCAGGCCGAAGATGCGGCCGCCGGCGAGGTCATGTCCGCCGGGAATGACGAGTTCGCGATAGGTGCCGCTGAGGAAGATGAAGCAGCCGGTGGCGACCGCGACGACGACCCAGACCGCGAGCCGGTCGAGCAGCACGGCGGCGAGGATGACCTGCAGAAGATAGAGCGAGATGAACGGGTTGGTCGCGCCGCCGGTCAGGTAGAGCTGCATGGTCAGCGCCGCCACGTCGAGCAGCAGCTGCATCATGAGCTCTGCCGAGGTGATGCCGGTCGTGATGCGGTAGCGGAGCAGCGCGAGGAGATTGAGCGCGGCCAGCGCGCCGAGCACGACGAAGAGCTGGACGAGCGGCAGCGTGACGCCGAGCACCACGGCGACATAGAGGATGGTCACGACCTGGCCGAGCACTGCCAGCGCGCGAAGCTGGATCAGCAGCAGCAGGTTCTTGCGGTTGGTCGTCTCGGCCGTGCCGGCGAGAAGCGTCGTCGCTGAGGGTTCCGCCATGGGGACGTGCATGGGGGGCTTGGCTGCCTCGTCTGATGCGTCGCGCCCCGCCGCCGGTCGGGGATGCCCGGCGGGGGGTTGGACCGTTCGACCTATAGGCAGCGGCGGCGGGGAATGCTAGCAACTCGCTTGTCCAACTCTTTCGGATGCAGCCGGTGGCTCCAGTCCTCCTCCCTCGCCGCAATGCCCTGGTCGCGCTCGTCGCGGCCTATGTGCTGCTGCTGCAGGCGGTGCTGGGCTCGCCGGCGCTCGGCGCCGCCGCCGATCCGCTGCGCTTCGATCCGCTCGGCGCCATCTGCGCGACGCATGAGAGCGCGGCCGGCGACAGCCAGAAGGACCCCGCGCACAAGACCCATCTGCCGGACTGCTGCTTCGCCGGCTGCCTGATGATGGGCGCGGCGGCGCTGGCCGCCGAGCCGGGCCCCGCCTTCCAGCCGCCGGTGCGCACGCGCCTCATCGCGGCGCCGACGCCCGCCGACATCCTGCCGGCGCCCCGCCATGCCAGCGGCGCCAATCCGCGCGCGCCCCCGCTTCCTGCCTGAACCCCGAGATCCATCCCGGATGCACGCCCTGACGGGCGGCGCCGGCTCATTCTCACGCTCGAAGACCGCTTGGTCCCGGCTCGCCCGATGGCGGCCGCATGACCGGCGCATCGAGCATGTTCATCAGGACAGATTCATGAACTTCCTCAAGACCCTGACGCTCGCCCCTGCCCTCATCGCCTTGGCCGCCGGACCGGCGCTGGCGCATGTCACGCTCGAGGCGCAGGAGGCCTCGGTGCCCGGCTCCTACAAGGCCGTTTTCCGCGTCGGCCATGGCTGCGAAGGCAAGCCGACGATCAAGATCCGCGTGCAGATCCCCGAAGGCGTCATCGCCGTGAAGCCGCAGCCGAAGCCGGGCTGGACGCTGGAAAAGGTGAAGGGCGCCTATGCGAAATCCTACGATTATTACGGCACGCCGACCTCGGAAGGCGTGAAGGAAGTCGTCTGGAGCGGCGGCAGCCTCGCCGACGACGAGTATGACGAGTTCGTGCTGCGCGCCTATCTGACGGGCGATCTCAAGACCGGCACCACGCTCTATTTCCCCGTCGTGCAGGAATGCCCGGACGGCGCCGCCGAGCGCTGGATCGAGATCCCGGCCGTCGGCAAGGTCGCCGACGACTACGAGACGCCGGCGCCCGGCGTGGCCCTCGTTCCCAAGAAGTAAGGCAGACCCCCGAGGCACGCGTCCGTGGGGCGCGTGCCTCACTTCGAGGGCGACGGTCCATGTCCGATATCCCATCCCCCCGGCGCGGCGTGGCGCCGCTCGTTCTCATGCTCTTGCTGGCGCTGATCGCGCTCGCGGTCATCGTTCCGTCCGGCCGCGCCCTGGCCCATGCGGCGCTGGTGGCCGCGGTCCCGGCCGACGGGGCCGTGGTGGCGACGCCGCCCGGCGCCTTCTCGCTCTCCTTCAGCGAGCCGGTCTCGCCGCTCGTGCTGCGCCTCGTCCGGCCGGACGGATCGAGCACCCTGCTCGACCGCTACGCGCTCAATGACGCGACGCTCGACATCGCGGCGCCGGCCGATCTCGGTAAGGGCACCCATGTGCTGTCCTGGCGCGTGATCTCCGAGGACGGCCATCCGGTCGGCGGTTCCGTCGTCTTCTCGATCGGCGCCCCTAGCGCGGGCGGCGGCGCTCCGCCGCAGGAAGCGCCGGATCTTGCACTCGATGGCGCCATCTGGGCGCTGCGAACCCTCGTCTATATCGGCCTCTTCATCGGTGCCGGCGGCGCCTTCTTCATCGCATTCATCGGCGGCAGGCGCGCCGCGCCGATCGTCGGGGCCGCGTCATGGCTGGGCCTCGCCGCCGCCCCGCTCTCGATCGGCCTGCTTGGCGTCGATGCGCTGGCCCTGCCGCTCGCGAGCCTCGCGGCGCCGATCGCCTGGCGCACCGGCTGGTCCACGAGCTACGGCACGACCGGCCTCCTCGCGGCGGCCGCGCTCGCTCTGGCGCTTCTCTCGATGCAGCTCTCCGCCCGGCCCGCCCGCTTCCTCGCGGCGCTGTCGCTCGTTGGCGTCGGCGTCGCGCTCGCCGCGAGCGGACATGCCAGCGCCGCGAGCCCGCAATGGCTGACGCGGCCTTCCGTGTTCCTGCATGCCGTCGGCATCGCCTTCTGGGCGGGCGCGCTGATCCCGCTCGCCGCCGCGCTCAGTGACGGGGGCGAGGCATCGACGCGGGCGCTGCGGCGCTTTTCGCGGGCGATCCCGTTCGCCGTCGCGCCGCTCGCCGCGGCCGGCATCGCACTTGCCGCCGTGCAGGTCGAGACGCCGTCGGCGCTGTGGACGACCGCCTATGGCCGCGTGCTGCTGGCAAAGCTCGCACTGCTCGGCCTCCTGTTAGGCCTCGCCGCGCTCAACCGGTTGCGACTCACGGCGCCGGCGGAACGGGATGATCTGCGCGCGCGACGCCTGCTCAGGCGGTCCGTCGCCGCCGAGATCCTGCTCGTGCTGGCGATCTTCGGGACCGCGGCGCTCTGGCGCTTCACCCCGCCGCCGCGTGCCCTCGCCGAGGCGGCGGCCGAGCCGGCCGCTGTCCATATTCACACCGCCGATGCCATGGCCGATCTCAGCCTGACGCCCGGCCATGTCGGGACGGTCGCCGCCACGATCTCGGTGATGACGGGCGATTTCGGGCCGCTCGACGCCAGGGAGGTGACCCTCGTCCTCGCCAATCCCGCCGCCGGCATCGAGCCGATCCGGCGCAAGGCGGTGAACGGGGCCGACGCCGTCTGGCGCATCGACGCGCTCGCGATCCCGCTCGCCGGCCGTTGGCAGGTGCGCATCGACATCCTGATCGACGACTTCCGCATCGCCAAGCTCGAAGACGCGATCGATATCCGGCCGTGAGGCCTTCAACGGGGAGAAAGACCATGAAAAGACTCTTCCAGGCGAGCTTCCTCGCTCTCGCATTGCTGGCGACGCCGGCCGCCGCCGACACCGCGAGCGACGCGGCGGCGGTGCAGCATCTGATGATGGCGACCTTCGACCGGCCGGATGCCCGGCTCAGCGTCGAGCCCGTGACCATCTCCGGCGACATAGCGGTCGCCGGCTGGTCGCAGGGCGACATGGGCGGCCGGGCGCTGCTCCGCCGCAAGGGCGACCATTGGGAACTGGCGCTCTGCAGCGGCGATTCGCTCCGCGAAGCCGCCGGCCTCGAGACCTTCGGCCTGCCGGCGGACCAGGCCGCGCAGCTCGCCGCGGCCGTCGTTGCGGCCGAGGCGAAGCTCGACCCCGCGCTCCTGAAGAAGTTCAGCTCCTTCGACGGCGTCGTGATGATGGGCGCCGACGGCCAGCACCCGCCGGCCGCCGATCATGGTCAGGGCCACGATGGCAGCGGCCATGGCGCCGCTCACGACGGCAGCCAGCAGGGTCATGGCGGCTGAGGCTTGACAGGCCGGCGCCGGCGGCGCCTGCTCCTCGCGCGCATGGTGTCCTTCGGCGAGGCGACTCGCCGGAGGGTGAAACGGGAACGGGGAAGGACCAGCCGGTCCGAAGCCCCGACCGCCCCCGCGACTGTGAGCGGCGAGCCGTCCCCCAGAGGCCACTGGACGATCCTTCTGGATCATCCGGGAAGGCGGGGGGCGTGCGGTGACCCGCGAGTCAGGAGACCGGCCAGCGCTCGTGCAACCGAAAGCCGTCGGGGAAGACGGCAAGGAGAACGCAACATGCATATCGAACCCGGCCTCGTATCGCCCGACAAGATCTGGCTGAGCTATGTGACCGGCGCCGCCGCCGGCGCCTATGCGCTGAAGCTTGCGGCGGACAGCATCCGCGCGCGCGGCGCGCTCTCGCTCGTCGGCCGCACCGCCGCCGCGACCGCGCTCGTCTTCTCGTTCTTCGAGGTGCTGCCGCATGTGCCGGTCGGCGTCTCCGAAGTGCATCTCATCCTCGGCTCGACGCTGTTCCTCATCCTCGGCGCCGCGCCCGCCGCGCTCGGCCTCGCGCTCGGCCTCCTGCTGCAGGGCCTCTTCTTCGCGCCGTTCGACCTGCCGCAATACGGCATGAACGTCACGACGCTGCTGGTGCCGCTGTTCGGCCTCTCGATGCTCGCGGGCCGTGTCATCGCCCCCGGCACGCCCTATGTCGAACTCCGCTATCGCCAGGCGCTGGCGCTCTCGACGGCCTATCAGGCCGGCATCGTCGCCTGGGTCGCCTTCTGGGCCTTCTACGGCCACGGCTTCACGGCGGAGAACACCGCCGCGATCACCACCTTCGGCGGCGCCTATATGCTCGTCATCATCGTCGAGCCGCTGGTCGATCTCGCGGTGCTCGCCGCCGCCAAGGCGCTGAAGGGCCTCGCCGGCCATCCGTTCCTCGAGCGCCGGCTGTTCGAAGCCGCCTGACGCGACGGGGGTGGCCGGCCGCCGGTCGGCCACCCCTTATCAGCCGCCTGGATTCCTTCCGCGCCGCGCGAATTCGTTGCAGAGTGCAGCCGCGTAGTTTGCGACAGCAGGGGGATCATGCCGCACCGGCGCTTGCAACGGATCGGCCCGCTCGTGGGCCTGCCCGATATCGTCCGCAGCCATGGCGTCTCGATGGACGCGGTGGTGGAAGGCAGCGGCATCGAGGCCGAGGTCTTCTCCAACCGCGACGGTGTCGCGCCCTTCGTCGCCATCTGCCAGGTGATGGAACGGGCGGTGAAGCTCACCGGCCGGCGCCATCTCGGTCTCGATATCGGGCTGGCGCAGGATCACCGGGCGCTCGGGACGGTCGGCCAGTTCGTCGCGCATGCGCCGACGCTCGGCGAGGCGATCCACGACTTCGTCCGCAACCAGCATCGCAACTCGCGCGGCGCCGTCACCTTCCTGATGCCGCAGGGCGACGGCTTCCATCTCGGCTACGGCATCTATGACCGCTACGAGACCGGCGCGGACCAGCTCTACGACCTCGCCATAGCCGTCGGCGTGAACGCCGTCCGCAGCCTTGCCGGAACGCGCGCCGGGCCGGTCGAGGTCCTCATCTGCCACCGCGGCAACGCCTCGCGCAGCCATTACGAGGCGGCGCTCGGCTGTCCGGTGCGGCTCAACCAGCCCTATGCCGCGCTGACGCTGAGCGCGGAGGCGATGCGGCTGGCGATCGCCGGCCATGACCGGGCAGAGCGCGAAAGGCTGGCGGCGCTGCTCGACGCGACCAGCGCCGTCGGCGCGCCCGACTTCAACGCCCGCGTCCGCCATCTGCTGAAGCCCGCCATCCTGATGGGCGACGCCTCCGCAGAGACCATCGCAGCGCAGGTCGGCGTGCATCTCCGGACGCTCAACCGCCGCCTCAAGGACGAGGGCGTGACCTTCCGCGCCATCGAGCAGCAGGTGCGCTTCTCGATCGCCTGCGAATTGCTGAGCCTCACCGATCTCGACATCGCGGACATCTCCGAGACGCTCGCCTATGGGACGCCGAGCGCCTTCGACCGCGCCTTCCGCCGCTGGACCGGCGTCTCTCCGACCCGCTGGCGGCGCGACCCGGCCGTGGTGGAGCTCGATTGAGCGGTCAGTCGGCTTCGCGCAGGCGGTAGCCGACGCCGGTTTCCGTGCGGATATAGACCGGCCGCGCGGGGTCGTCCTTCAGCTTCTGCCGCAGCTGGCGGACATAGACGCGCAGCTGCTGCGCGTCGATCGCCCCGCCCCAGACGGCCTTCATCAATTGCTGATGGGTGATCACCTTGCCGGCATGGCGGACGAGCAGCGCCAGGATCTCGTATTCCTTCGGCGAGAGATGGATTTCGGCCTCGTCGAGACGCACGATGCGGCGGACGAGATCGACGCTGAGGCCGCCCGTTCTGAAGAGCGGCGGCGCGCCCTCGGCCTGGACGCGGTGGCGGAGCGCGACGCGGAGGCGGGCAACCAGTTCGTCGATGCCGAACGGCTTCGTCACATAGTCGTCGGCGCCGGCATCCAGCGCCTTGACGATGCCGGCCTCGCCGGTGCGGCTCGAAAGGATGAGGATCGGCACCGTGATGCCGGCCCGCCGCCAGCCTTCGAGCAGCGCCTCGCCACCGATATCGGGCAGGCCGAGATCGAGGATCACGCCATCCGGCCGCTCGGCCGCCATGGCCGCGCGCGCCGCCGCGCCGTCGGCCGCCTCGATCACCTCATAGCCCTGCGTGCCGAGCCCGGCCTTCAGCAGGCGGCGGATCGGCGGCTCGTCGTCGACGACGAGGACGCGGCCGGCATTCATGGCCGCTCTCCGGCGCCGGCGGGCAGGCGGATCGTGAAGGCGAGGCCGGAGCGATCAGGACGCGGCGCGGCGCTGAGGCTGCCGCCCATCGCCTCGACGAAGCCGCGGCTGATCGAAAGCCCGAGGCCCGTCCCCGCGCGCACGCTGTCGCCCTTCTCCACCCGATAGAACTTGTCGAACACGCGCTCCAGCTCCTCGGCGCCAAGACCCGGCCCCTCGTCGAGCACGGCGAGCGCGACCGTATCACCCTCGCGCCGCGCCGAAAGCGTGATGGTCGTTCCGGCCGGCGCATATTTGGCGGCATTGTCGACGAGGTTGAACAGCGCCTGCTCGATGAGGACCGGATCGACGGCGACCATCGGCAAGCGAGGGGCGACATCGACGACGAAGCGGTGGCCGGAGACGACGCCCGCCACGCGCTCGGCGAGGCTGCCGACGATCTCGTCCGGATCGGTCGGCACGGTGGCGGGACGGATGGCGCCCGCTTCCAGCCGCGTCATGTCGAGGAGATTGTTGATGAAGCGGTTGAGCCGCTCGGCCTCCGCCTCGGTCGTCGCGAGCAACTCGTCGCGCGTCGCCGCGTCGAGGCCGGTGCCATAGCCGCGCAGCGTGCCGACCGCGCCGAGAATGGCGGCGAGGGGCGTGCGGAGATCATGCGAGATCGAGGAGAGCAGCGCCTGGCGCAGCCGGTCGGCCTCCGCGTCGCGGCGCGAGCGCTCGACATCCTCGGCGAGGAAGACGCGCTCGATGGCGAGCGCCGCCTGCCCGGCCAGCGCATCGAGCAGCCGGCGCTGGTCGGGCGTCAGCAGCGGGCCGCCCTTCTCGTCGCCGTCGATGCCCACCGCGCCGATCGGGCCGCGCCCCGTCGAGAGCGGCATGAAGAAGCGCCTTGCGCCCGGCAGCGTATCGGCGCCGCGCCCGGCCGGCTGGTTGTTGGCGAAGGCCCATTTCGCCGCGGCGATATCGGCCTCGTCGAGCTGGTCTTCCGGCGGATAGCCGGCGCGCACGGCGAAATCACCATCCTCGGCAAGGAGCAGCACGACGCGCATGTCGAGCATGGAGGCGATCTGATAGGCGGTCGCCCAGAGCACGTCGTCGATGGTGCCGACGGCGGCCAGCTTGCGGCTGAAGGAATAGAGCGCCTCGGTCGCGGCGGCGCGGCTTCGCGCGACGACGGCCTCCGCCCGCGCCCGCGCCGCGAGATTGGCGACGAGGAAGGTGACGATGGTGAACACCACCAGCGCCGCGACATTGGTCGGGTCGGCGATGGTGAAGGTCCAGGTCGGCGGCAGGAAGAAGAAATTATAGGCGAGGAGCGACACCGCCGTCGCGAACAGCGCCGGCCAGAGGCCGCCATAGCTCGCCACCAGGACGACGCCGAGCAGGAAGACGAGATCGACGCTGCCGGCGCCGACCAGGGGCTCGATCAGCTTGCCGATGGCGAGCGCCACGGCGCCGACCGCCGCCGCCGCCGCCGCGAGATAGGGACCCGGACGCCTGGCGGTCTGCTGCGACGGTGGCGCAGGCTGTGGCGCGGCGGCGGCGTCGATCGCCTCACCGGCGATGACATGGACGCTGATCGTGCCGGCGCGGCGCACGAGATCGTGCACCACCGAGCCATGCAGGATCTCGAACAGGCGCGAGCGCACGGACTTGCCGATGACGATGTGGTTGACGTTCTGCCGCCGCGCATAGGCGAGCACGTCGTCGGCGATGCGGCGCCCGCCGCCGGGCAGCGTCACCGCCTCGCCGCCGAGATGCTCGGCGAGGCGCAGCGCATCGGCGATGCGCGCCCCGGCGGCCTCGCCGAGCAGGCGGGTGCGCGCCGTCTCGATGTGGAGCGCGACGAAGGGCGCGCGCAGCCGGTCGGCGAGGCGCTTCGCATAGCGGACGAGCGCCTGCGCGCGCGGATCCTCGCTGACGCAGACCAGCACGCGCTCGCCCGCCGCCCAGGGGCCGGGGATCGCATGGCTCTGCATATGGCTGAGCAGCTGCTGGTCGACCCGCTGCGCCGTGCGGCGGAGCGCCAGTTCGCGGAGCGCCGTCAGATTGCCCGGCGAGAAGAAATGGTCGATGGCGCGCTTCGCGGTGCGCGGCAGGTAGATCTTGCCCTCGTGCAGGCGCTGAATGAGATCGGCGGGCGAGAGGTCGACCACCTCGATGTCGTCGGCGGCGTCGAGCACCGAATCCGGCACGGTCTCGCGGATGCGCACCCGCGTGATCTGCGCCACCACGTCGTTGAGGCTCTCGACATGCTGGATGTTGAGCGTCGAATAGATGTCGATGCCGGCGGCGAGCAGCTCCTCGACATCCATGTAGCGCTTCGGATGGCGGCTGCCGGGGGCGTTGGTGTGGGCGAGTTCGTCGACGAGGACGAGCTCCGGCCGCCGCGCCAGGATGGCGTCGAGGTCCATCTCGCCCAGCATCTGGCCGCGATAGGGGATCTGGCGGCGGGGGACGGTCTCGAACGGCGCGACCAGCGCCTCGGTCTCGGCGCGGCCATGCGTCTCGACGACGCCGATGACGACATCGATGCCGGCCGCGAGGCGGGCGCGGCCGGTCTCCAGCATCTCGTAGGTCTTGCCGACGCCGGGGGCGGCGCCGAGAAACAGCTTGAGGCGGCCGCGGCCCTCGCGCCGCGCCGCCTCGAGCAGGGCGTCGGGCGAGGGCCGATGCCCCTCGCCGTCCGGTTCCTCGGCCATCACGGCTCCTTCGTGGCCGCCGGGTGGGCACGGCCGCTTCGATTGCTGCGCAGCATCCTATCCGCCCGCCTGCCTGTCGAGATCGAGATTGAGCGCGAAGACGTTCACCCGCGGCTCGCCGATGATGCCGAAGAGGCGGCCATCGACATGCGCCGCGACCAGGGCCCGGAGCACCGCCTCGTCCATGCCGCGGGCCTTGGCGACGCGCGGCACCTGGAAGAAGGCCGCCTCGGGCGAGATGTCGGGATCGAGGCCGCTGCCGCTCGTCGTCACGAGATCCATCGGCACGGCTGCGCCGGGATTGGTGGCGGCGAGCGCGTCCTTCTCTGCCTTGATGCGATCGATCAGCGCCGGGTTCGACGGGCCGAGATTGGAGCCCATGGAATTCGACGCGTTATAGGGCGCGGCGACCGATTTCGACGGGTCGGCCGGATCGGGGCCGAGCGTCGCCGAGGGCCGGCCGTGGAAATACGCTTCGCCGGCAAAGTTCTGGCCGATGAGCGCCGAGCCGACCACCGTGCCGTCACGCATGACGAGGCTGCCGGCGGCCTTTTGCGGGAAGAGGACGGCGGCGAGGCCGGTCATGCCGAGCGGATAGGCGAGCCCGGTCAGGAGCGTGAAGAGCACGAGGAGAACGAGGGCGGGACGGATCTGTTTCAGCATGATGGACCTCACGCGAGACCGAGGGCGGCCACGGCCATGTCGATCAGCTTGATGCCGACAAAGGGCACCAGGACGCCGCCGAGGCCATAGACGAGGAGATTGCGGCGCAGCAGCTCGGCGGCGCCGACGGGGCGATAGGCGACACCCTTCAGCGCCAGCGGGATCAGCGCGACGATGACGAGCGCGTTGAAGATGATCGCCGAGAGGATGGCGCTTTGCGGCGTCGCGAGGCCCATGACATTGAGCGCGCCGAGCTCCGGATAGAAGGCGACGAACATCGCCGGGATGATGGCGAAGTATTTCGCGATGTCGTTGGCGATCGAGAAGGTCGTCAGCGCGCCGCGCGTCATCAGCAGCTGCTTGCCGATCTCGACGATCTCGATGAGCTTGGTCGGATCGCTGTCGAGATCGACCATGTTGCCGGCCTCGCGCGCCGCCACCGTGCCGGTGTTCATGGCAACGCCGACATCGGCCTGCGCCAGCGCCGGCGCGTCGTTGGTGCCGTCGCCGCACATGGCGACCAGCTTGCCCTTGGCCTGCTCGGCGCGGATGAGCGCGAGCTTCGCCTCCGGCGTCGCCTGCGCCAGGAAATCGTCGACGCCCGCTTCCGCCGCGATGGCGGCGGCGGTCATCGGGTTGTCGCCGGTGATCATCACCGTGCGGATGCCCATGCGGCGGAGCTCGGCGAAGCGCTCGCGGATGCCGCCCTTGACGATGTCCTTCAGTTGCACGACGCCGAGCAGGCGGCCGTTCTCGGCGACCGCCAGCGGCGTGCCGCCGGTCTTGGCGATCTCGCCGGCGATGGCGTTGACCTCGCGGGCGAGCGCCGAGGTCGCCGGATCGGCACCGACATAGGCGAGCACGGCGTCGACCGCGCCCTTGCGGATCACCTGGCCGCCGACATCGACGCCGCTCATGCGCGTCTGCGCCGTGAAGGGCACGAACTGGGCGGAAAGGCTCGCCATGTCGCGGGCGCGGATGCCGTATTTCTCCTTGGCGAGCACGGTGATCGAGCGGCCCTCGGGCGTCTCATCGGCCAGCGAGGCGAGCTGCGCCGCATTGGCGAGATCGGCCGCCGTCACGCCGTTCACCGGCAGGAACTCCGTCGCCTGGCGGTTGCCGAGCGTGATGGTGCCGGTCTTGTCGAGCAGCAGCGTGTCGACATCGCCGGCCGCCTCGACCGCGCGGCCCGACATGGCCAGCACGTTGAAGCGCACCAGGCGGTCCATGCCGGCGATGCCGATCGCCGAGAGCAGCGCGCCGATCGTCGTCGGGATCAGCGTCACGAAAAGCGCGACCAGCATCAGGACCGCGATGGAGCCGCCCGCATAGGTCGCGAAGCTCGGGATCGTCGCGGTGGCGAAGACGAAGATCAGCGTCATGCCGGCGAGGAGGATGTTGAGCGCGATCTCGTTCGGCGTCTTCTGCCGCTCGGCGCCCTCGACGAGGCCGATCATGCGGTCGAGGAAGGTGGAGCCGGCCGCCGCCGTAATGCGAACGCGGATCCAGTCGGACAGCACCTCGGTGCCGCCGGTCACCGCCGAGCGGTCGCCGCCGGATTCGCGGATGACGGGTGCCGACTCGCCGGTGATCGCCGCCTCGTTGACCGAGGCGACGCCTTCGATGACCTCGCCATCGGACGGGATGATGTCGCCGGCCTCGACGAGGACGACATCGCCGACTTTGAGGCTGGCGCCGGGAACGCGCTGGTAGCGGGTGAGATCGTCGCCCGAGAGGAGCTTCGCCTCGGTCTCCGAACGGGTGCGGCGCAGCGCATCGGCCTGCGCCTTGCCGCGCCCCTCGGCCACCGCCTCCGCGAAATTGGCGAAGAGCACGGTGAACCAGAGCCAGAGATTGATCTGAGCTGAGAAGCCGAGGCCCGCACGGCCGGCGGCGACATCGCGCAGGAAAAGCACCGTGGTGAGCAACGTCACCAGCGCGACGACGAAGATGACCGGGTTGCGGGCCAGCGTGCGCGGATCGAGCTTCCTGAACGAGGCGCCTATCGCCGGCACCAGGATGGAAGGATCGAGGATGCTCGCGGATTGGGTCTTGGACATGGATTTCATCCGGAATGAGCGGCGGTGGCGAGGATCTGGAAATGCTCGACGATCGGCCCGAGCGCGAGCGCCGGGAAGAAGGTGAGCCCGCCGATGACGAGGATGGCGCCGACGAGAAGCCCGACGAACAGGCCGCCATCGGTCGGCAGCGTTCCGGCCGAGGCCGGCACGGTCTTCTTGGCCGCGAGCGAACCGGCGATCGCGACGGCCGGCACGATCATCAGGAAGCGGCCGACGAACATCGCGATGCCGAGCGTCACGTTGTACCAGTCGGTATTGCCGGTGAGCCCGGCGAAGGCCGAGCCGTTGTTGGCCGCCGCCGAGGTGTAGGCGTAGAGGATCTCGGAGAAGCCGTGCGGGCCGGGATTGGCGATCGATGCCACGGCCGAGGGCAGCACCGTCGCGATCGCCGTGAAGCCGAGCATGGCGAGCGGCAGGATCAGGAGCGCCAGCAGAGCGAGCTTCACCTCGCGCGCCTCGATCTTCTTGCCGACATATTCCGGCGTGCGGCCGACCATCAGCCCGGCGATGAACACCGCGATCACGACGAAGAGCAGGATGCCGTAGAGGCCCGCGCCGACGCCGCCGACGATGATCTCGCCGAGTTCCATATTGATGATCGGGATCATGCCGCCGAGCGCGGTGAAGCTGTCATGCATGGCGTTGACGGCGCCGCAGGAGGCGGCGGTCGTGACCACGGCGAACAGCGACGAGAGCGCGATGCCGAAGCGGACCTCCTTGCCTTCCATGTTGCCGCCGGCGATGCCGAGCGCATGGACGAGCGGGTTGCCGGAGGCTTCCGAGGCGTAGCAGGCGGCGACGCCGGCCGCGAAGAGAACGCCCATCGCCGCGAGGATCGCGAAGCCCTGGCGCTCGTTGCCGACCATGCGGCCGAAGACATTGGTCAGCGCCGCGCCGATGGCGAAGATCGCGACCATCTGCACGAGGTTGGAAAGAGCGGTCGGGTTCTCGAAGGGATGCGCGGCATTGGCGTTCATGAAGCCGCCGCCATTGGTGCCGAGCATCTTGATGGCGATCTGCGAGGCCATGGGGCCGAGCGCGATCACCTGCCTGGCGCCCTCGAGCGTCGTCGCCTCGACCGAGGGTCCGAGCGTCTGCGGCACGCCCTGCCAGACGAGGAAGAGCGCCAGCAGGATCGAGATCGGCAGCAGCACATAGAGCGTGGCGCGGGTCATATCGACCCAGAAATTGCCGATCGCATGCGCCTCGCGCCGGGCGAAGCCGCGGATGAGCGCGACGGCGAGCGCGATGCCGGTGGCGGCGGAGAGGAAGTTCTGCACCGCGAGCCCAGACATCTGGACGAGATAGGACATGGTCCCCTCGCCGCCATAGTTCTGCCAGTTGGTGTTGGTGACGAAGGAGACCGCCGTGTTGAAGGCGAGCGTCTCCGGCACCGCGCCCATGCCCTGCGGATTGAAGGGCAGCATTCCCTGCGCCCGCTGCAGGCCATAGAGCAGCAGGAAGCCGGCGGCGTTGAAGACGAGCATCGCCACCACATAGGCGAGCCAGTGCTGGTCCTCGCGCTCCGAGGTGCCGGCGAGACGGTAGAAGCCGCGCTCGACGGGACCGAGCACGGGCGAGAGCCATGTGCGCTCGCCGGTGAAGACGCGGGTCATGTAGCCGCCGAGCGGCCGCGTCAGCGCCAGCACGAAGGCGACGAAGAGGGCGATCTGCAGCCAGCCATTCACTGTCATGACGGCGGCCTCCTAGAAGCGCTCGGGGCGCAGAAGCGCGAGCGTCAGATAGGCGAGGACGACGAGCGTCACCGCCCCGCCCAGCCAGTAGTCGAGCATCATTTCGGGGAAGCCTTCTTCAGAAGCCGGCCGCGGCGCGGGCATAGAGGATCGCCACGCCGAAGCAGCCGAGGGCGAGCGCGGGGAGGAAGATGTCGAGCATGTCCGAAGCCATGTGCAGGTTGCCGCGCGCGCGGGCTCGCCGCGCGGCATCGGTCAGGTTCGCGACGAGGCGACTGTCCGATGGCGGGAGTATCGGCAGCGGGGCATAGGGATTCGAGCGCGGCCGGCGGGGCGGCGCATAGGAAAAGCATAGGCGGAGGCGGGCATCACGCCGGTCATCGACAATGCGAACGGCGCCGTTCGCACTTCCCTAACCGGGTCTGGACGAGCCTCATCTTCGGCCGGCCTCACCGGGAAACCGCGGCGGGGCTGGCGTGTTACCGGGTTCAGTCAGAAGGTTGGGAACGCCCCGATGAAGACGACACTGCTGATCGCCGCGGCGCTGCTGCCGCCGCTCGCCGCCTGCACCAGCGCGCGCTCGCCGGACCGGATCGATCCGACCTATGTGAACAGCCTCGCCTTCCAGGGCATGAGCTGCAAGGCGCTGAACGCCAAGGCGGCCGAGACCGACGCCGCGCTCGCCAAGGCGACCGAGAAGCAGAAGCGCGCCTATACCAGCGACGCGGTGAGCGGCTTCCTGATCGGCGTTCCCGTCGCGACGATGAGCGGCCAGGACATCGGCGCCGAGGTCGGCCGGCTCAAGGGCGAGCAATGGGCGCTCGGCGATGTGCGCAAGGCCAAGAAATGCGTCTGAAACCTGTGTCGAGCGGCCTGCTTGCGCACTCGAGGCACCGCGCGTCATATGGCGCATGTGAAAAAGGGAGGCGAACAACCATGCGCATGTCCATCCTCGCGATCCTGCCGCTCGCGGCGCTCGCGGCCTGCACCAGCGCCGACACCCCGCCGCCGCGCTCGGCCGCTGCGATGAGCGGCGACTATGCGCAGATGAGCTGCGCCGAGCTCGAGGCCGCCGCGCGCAGCGCCGCCTCCGACGCCTCCTGGGCCCGCCGCCAGCAGCAGCAGACCTTCGGCAGCGGCAATTCCGACAATGTCTCGATCAATGTGCCGCTCGGCGGCGGCGGCGGCGTGACGACCGGTCCGCGTCCGTCGAGCTCGCGCCAGCGCGCCGATATCAGCCAGGCGATGGCGGCCAAGGGCTGCCAGTAAGCAGGCCGAAAGCGAAAGGTCCGGCGGCGCTGCCGCCGGAGCTCGTTTAGCCCCTGATCGCGGCGGCGTAATCCTCCAGCACGCGTTCGACCGCGTGGAGGACATGGCCATGCGCGTCGAGCGGTCCGGCGCCGGCCGCGCGCGGCAGGAACTGCGACACCAGCGTCTCGGGGATGACGCGGCCGTCGAGCGCCGCATAGAGCGCCGCCACCGCCCGCTCCGCGTCGGGATGCGGCCAGTAATAGCGGATGCGGTCGGAATAGGAGTAATGGCGGAGCACATGCTGCTCTTCCGCCGTGCCCGGATAATGGCTCTGCCAGTTGCCCGGCTCGGCCAGCATCAGCGCCTCCATGGCGGCGGCGAGGCGGCGGCTGCCATAAGCGGGGTCGAGCTCGGCGGCGATGCAGTCGAGCCCGTAAAGCGCCTCGCGAAGCGCAAAGGTAAGGCCTGGGCCGACCTTCAGGATCGCGAAGCCGTCCGAGACCAGCGCCGCGAGGCGGTCGACCGGCTGGTAATCCGTCGAATGCGCCTCGAAGACGAAGCCCGGCTCGTTCTCCAGCACCGCGACCAGCGCGCGGGCGCGCTCCGGCTGATAGGCGACGACGCTCTCATGGCCGAACTCGACGCCCGGCTGCACGACGATGCCGATCGCGCGCTCATAGGCCGCCTCGAGCCCGGCGGCGAAGAAGATGTCGCGATGGGTGGCAATCGTCTTCTTCACGGCCTCCGGCGTCGTCGGCTCGAGATGATCGAGCGCATGGGTGGCGCCGCCCGGCGTCGGCACTTCGGTGCCGATGACATAGACCGGCGGCGGCAGGCCGGCATCGCGCGCCGCGGCTTCGGCGGCGGCGGCGAGGCGCGCCGCGCGATGGGCCGTCGTCGCGTCGTCGAGCGCTTCCGGCTCGCCGGCGCAGCCCATCGAGGCGTCGAGATGGATCTTCGAGAAACCGGCGGCGACGAAGGCGGCGACCATCGCCTCGGCCTTGGCCATCGCCTCCTCGGCCGGCTTCTTCTTCCAGGGATTGGGCCCGAGATGATCGCCGCCGAAGATGATCCGCTCCGGCGCGAAACCCTCCTCCGCCGCGATGGCGAGGACGAAGCGGCGGAAATCCGCCGGCCGCATGCCGGTATAGCCGCCGTCCTGGTTGACCTGGTTGCAGGTCGCCTCGATCAGCACCGGCCCCTCGCCGGCCCTTCCGTGGCGGAACGTGGCGCGGATCACGTCCGGATGCGCCGAGCACACCGAGGTGATGGCGAGGCGGCGCCCCTCGCGGCGGGCCTTCGGCAGATCGCGGATGAAATCGGACATCAAGGGCTCCTGACGGTGGCGCCGGCGATGAAGGCGTCGAGCTCGGCGAAGGTCGAGGTGCCTTCCATCGGCCCCTTGATCGTCACCGTGCGTGCGCCGGCGGCGTTGGCATAGCGGAGCGCGCGCTCGACCGGTAGCCCCGCCCGCCGCGCCACGAGGAAAGTGGCGCCGAAACTGTCGCCGGCACCGGTCGGATCGACCTCCTCCACGACGAAGCCGGGCATGTCGGTGCGTCCGTCGCGGTCGAAATGGCTGGCGCCGGCGGCGCCGCGTTTCAGCACGATCTCCCTGACGCCGGCCGCCAGCAGATGCGCGACGGCTTCCGCCTCGCCGGCGCCCTCGGCGAACATCGCCAGTTCCTCGCCGGAGGGCAGGAAGAGATCGGTCACGGCGAGCACGCGGTCGAAGGCCGCCCTGCCCTCGGCGTCGCGCAATGTCTCGCGGCGGACATTCGGATCGAAGGAAATGGTGCCGCCGCGCGCCTTGAGCGCCGGGATGGTGGCGAAGATCATGCCATGCACGGCCGGGATCGGCAGGCCGGAGCCCATGACATGGAGATGCGCGGCGCCGGCGAGCACCGCCTTCGCCTCCTCGGTCGCCGCGATCCTGCCGGCGGCGCTGTCGCGCATGTTGAAGACGAAGGCGCGGCTGCCATCGGCGCGGTAACGGACGAAGGCGCTGCCGGTGGCGGCGCCGGGCAGCACCGCGACCGCCGAGACGTCGACGCCATCCTTGCGGAGCCGATCGAGATTGAGCGTGCCGAAATCATCGTCGCCGACCGCCGAGACGATGGCCGCGGCGGCTCCGAGCTTGCCGACCTGATCGATGAAGATCGCCGGCGCGCCGCTCGGGAACGGCCCGATCAGCGATTGCGGCTCCAGGAAGCCGTCGCCGAGCTTGGTGGCCATGATCTCGACCAGGATCTCGCCGATCGTGACGACGGGTCCGTCCATGTTTCTTCCCTCAGCTACGGAACAGCGTCAGCGGCTGTTCGCTGGCATAGATCGCGCGCTCGTCGATCGAGAACATGCGCTGGTGCATGATGAAGGCGCCGCCGAGCGCCGGGCCCTCGATGCCGAGCGCCGAGACCTCGATGCGCGGCATCGGGAAGCCTTCGAGGAATTCGCGCCGCATCGCGGCCTCGACCTCGCCGGCGACATGGCGGAACACCGGCGCCACGGAGCCGCCGAGGATGATGGCGCCCGGATTGAGCACGCTGGTGAGCTGCACGAGGCCGATCGCGAGCCGGCGGCCCCATTCGGACGCCGTGCGCCGCGCCATGGCCTCGCCGGCGCCGAGCGCCGCGAGGAAACTGTCGAGGTCGTCGCCGGCGGCGGCGCCATTGGCGCGGTAGCGGGCGACCAGCGCGTCCTTGCCGATATAGCTTTCGAGATGGCCGGGCTTGTGGCGGCCGACGAAGAAGCCCTCGCCGCCGACCACCAGCTGGCCAAATTCGCCGGCGAGCCCGGCCGAACCGCGGAAAAGCCGGCCGCCGATGACGACGCCGCCGCCGGCGCCGTTCTCGATGAGCAGGAAGGCGACGGTCTCGGAGCGATGCGCCGTCTCGCGATAGGTTTCGGCGATGGCGAAGGCGTTGGCGTCGTTCTCGACAAGGACGAGGAGATCGCGGCCCGGCAGGCGGCGCGCGAGGCGCTCGGCGAGCATCTCCTTCAGCCGCACGTCGCGCCAGCCGATGATGAGCGCGTTGATGACGCGGCCCTCGTCGAGCAGCGCCGGCAGGCCGACACAGACGCCGCGCACGCGCTCGCCATTCGGCAGCGATTCGATGACGGTGGCGATCATCGCGACGATGCGGTCTGACACGGCGTCGGGCGCGCTTTCGAAGGTCGGATAGGGTATCGTCTCGCGGCGGATCTCGCGGGCGGCCATGTCGGTCGCCACCACGGTCAGCCGGTCGACGCCGATCTCGGCGCCGAGGAAATAGGCGCCGCCGGCATCGAGCTCGATATGGATGCCGGGCCGTCCGGTGCGCTGCGGGCTGTCGCCACGCGGCAGGTCCGTGCGCTCGACGACCATGCCGTCCGCCATCAGATTGGCGATGATGTTGCCGGTGGTGGAGCGGTTGAGGCCGAGGGCGCGGGCGAGATCGGCGCGGCTCATGCCGCCGGTGCGGAACAGCGCGTTGAGGGCGCGGATCTCGTTCAGGTAGCGGACGGACTGCGGAGTAGCCACGATGCGGGGGCCTGAGCAATGCTGGGCGACGAGCGCGGGATGGTTGGTCGAGGCCCCTCCGCCTCGGGTCGCGGCAGGGCGGGAAACCCCGCCTCGCCGCCTGTCGTCGTGATCGTCGTAAGCTGATCCTGCTTACTGCGATCTGATTATTGAGTCTTGCTTACTGCGTCTTGCGCATCGCGAGAAGCGCTTCGACGTTCTCGCCCGTCACCGGAACCCACGGCACGGAATACTGCTGCTGCTTGCCGCCATCCCAGGCGAGCTGGCCGCCATTGACGTCCCAGACCTTGGCCTGCGGCTTGTAGTCGGCGCCGCGCACCACGCCGAGGGCGAGGTCGATGGCGCCCTGGGCCTGCGCGTCGGCGTCCTGCAGGGTCGACATCATCTCGCCGCGCTGCACGGCGAGCAGCGCGTCGGTCACGCCGTCGACGCCGGCGACCGGGATCTTCTTCGGATCGAGGCCATGCGCCTTGACTGCCTCGAGGGCGCCGATCGCCATCTCGTCATTCTCGCCGATGATGCCCTGGATCTCGTCCGGATGGGCCGTCAGCCAGTTCTCGACGAGGCTGAGCGCCTCGGCACGCGACCAGTTGGCGGTCTTCTGCTCGAGGACCTTGATGTCCGGATAGTCCTTCAGCGTCGCCTCGATGCCTTCGAGACGCTGCACCTGCGCCGACTGGCCGATCATGCCCTCGACGATGACGACATTGCCCTTGCCGCCCATCTTGTCGAACACCGACTTCGCCAGGATCTTGCCGGCCTCGACGTCGTTGGAGGAGATATAGGCGTTGTAGAGGTCGGTGTTGGAGATCAGCGTGTTGGAGCCGATCACCGGCACGCCGGCGGCCTTGGCGCGCTCGACCGGATCGTTGCCGGCATTGATGTCGACCGGCACGAAGATGATCGCGTCATATTTCTCGCTGATCGCGGTGTCGAACTGGTTCGACTGTGTCAACGCGTCCATGCGGCCGTCGAGGACGGTGAGCGTCACCGTGCCGTCCTTGACCAGCGGATGGCTGTTGGCGGCATTGGCCCACAGCACGTTGAACTCGGTGTCGAGGCTCTGCACCACGGCGGCGATGCGCGGCTTGGCGGCATCGGCATGGGCCGCGCCAACGGCGAGCGCCGCGAGGCCGGCGCCGGCGAGCGCCGCGAGCGTGCGGCGGGTCAGGGTGTAGCGTGCCATTTCGGGTTCCTCCCTTGGATCATGGCTTCTTGGAAGACGAGAACGCACGGCCGCGTGCCCGGGCGGGCGCGCGGATCCTTACGGATTCATGTGGCGGGAGCGGTCGACGAGGACGGCGACGACGATGATCGCGCCCTTGATGACCTGCTGGTAGTAGGACGAGACGCCCATCAGATCGAGGCCGTTGGAGATGATGCCGATGATGAGCGCGCCGATCAGCGTGTAGCCGACCGAGCCGAGGCCGCCGGTGAGCGAGGTGCCGCCGATGACGACCGCGGCGATGGCGTCGAGCTCGTAGCCGAGGCCGGCCTGCGGCAGGGCGGAGGTGGTGCGCGCCGTGAGGATGGCGCCGGCGAGGCCGGCCAGCGCGCCCATCAGCAGATAGACCGAGAAGATGACGCTGCGGGTCGGGATGCCGGCGGTGCGCGCGCTCTTCACATTGCCGCCGACCGCATAGACCCAGCGGCCATAGACGGTGAAGCGCAGCACGATCCAGGCGACGACGAAGACGGCGAGGAAGATGATGACCGGGACCGGCACGCCGGCGATGAAGCCCTGCCCCAGCCAGCGGAAGGCCGGCGAGAGATTGGGGATCGGGCGGCCATCGCTGTAGAGCAGCGTCGCGCCGCGCGCCATCGAGAGCATGCCCAGCGTCGCCACGAAGGCCGGGACGCCGAAGCGGGCGACCAGCGTGCCGTTCACCGTGCCGACGAGGCCGCCGACCGCGATCGCCGCGAGGAAGGCGACGGCCGGATTGAAGGGCTCGCCGCCCGTCACGAGGCTGCCGGCGACGACGCCCGCCACCGCCAGCGTCGAGCCGACCGAGAGGTCGATGCCGCCGGTCAGGATGACGAAGGTCATGCCGATGGCGAGGATGCCGTTGATCGACACCTGGCGCAGCACATTGGTGATGTTGCCCGTCGACAGGAAGTTCGGATGGGCGAAGGAGAGGATCACGAACAGGATCAGGAAGGAGATCAGGATCCCGTAGCGCGACAGGAAGCGGCCGAGGGCGCGGCCGCGAGTGTCGGCGGAGACGGTCGAGGCGGAGAGATCGGACATCGGCGTTTCCCGTGGCGCGTTCTTCTGGTTGTTCGGTCAGCTCGCGAGATGGACGAGCGCGTCCTGCGTCGCCTCGGCGGCGGAAAGTTCGCCGGCGATGCGGCCGCGCCGGAACACCGCGATGCGGTCGGCATTGGCGAGGATCTCGGGGATCTCGGACGAGATCAGCAGCACGGCATTGCCGGCCGCCGCGAAGGCCGAAAGGAAGGCATAGACCTCGCGCTTCGCGCCTTCGTCGATGCCGCGGGTCGGCTCGTCGCAGATGAGGATGCGCGGCTCGGTCTCGACGCAGCGCGCCAGAACCACCTTCTGCTGGTTGCCGCCGGAAAGGCTCTGGACCGGCAGATGGCGCGAGGCGGTGCGGATGCGGAAGGCGGCGATCTCCTTCTCGACCGCGCCGGCGACCTTGCGGCCGTCGACGAAACCGAGGCGGGAGAAGCGGGCGAGCGCCGCGATGACGATATTGTCCGAGACCGAGGAGGAAAGGACGAGCCCAGTCTCCTTGCGGTCCTCGGTGACGATGGCGATGCCGTTCCGGAGCGCGTCCGAGGGCGAGCGGATCTCGACCGGCCGGCCCTCGATCAGCACCTCGCCGCTGTCCTTCGGCTGGTTGCCATAGACGGCATTGGCGAATTCGCTGCGCCCGGCGCCCATCAGCCCGTAGAGGCCGAGGATCTCGCCGCGCGCGATCTTCAGCGAGATGTCGGCGAACTGGCCGGCGCGCGAGAAGCCGCGCATCTCGATCATCGGCTCGGGCCGCGCGGTGCTGGCGCGCTGGTCGGCATCGCGGAGGTCGCGGCCGACG
>Ga0209933_1000635_pt1 | contig 55838 bp, 33 predicted proteins | sample ThiBiot_300_biof_FD_183944 | JGI IMG/M metagenome (GOLD analysis project Ga0209933, IMG submission 183944) | Wastewater bioreactor microbial communities from Cape Town, South Africa - Thiocy_cont_300_biof (SPAdes) | ecosystem: Engineered > Bioremediation > Thiocyanate > Unclassified | place...
CGCAACCGGGCGTTCGATTATGTGCGGGCCGAAATGCGGCATAATACATCCCTGGAAAATGCCGAGTTGATGCCTGCCCACAAAACCCAGAGCCCCGATTCGATCACCCAGTACGAGGAGTTGTATCATGATGTCGAAAATGCTATCAACGCCATGCCCGTCAAACGTCGGCAGATTTACATCATGCACCGCTTCGAGGGTAAAAAATATCAGGAAATAGCCGATGAACTGCACCTGTCCCTGCGTACCGTTGAAGCGCACCTGTTTCAGGCCATGCGGCAAATTCGGAATACGTTGAAAGATAAATGGTTGTTGATTGCCTGCCTGGTAGGACAGCTTTGGCAATGATTGCGTATTTTTCTCTATGATGACTACGTGTTTTTTGTGTTGAAATCGTCATGATAGCATTAATAGTTAATCGATGAAAACTCAGGTATCGAAAGAATCACTTCTCAACTACTTTGCAGGCCGGGCTACGGCTCTGCAAAAGCAGGCTATTGACGAGTGGGCAAAAGATGAGGATAACCGCGAGCTGTTTTTCGAATGTCTGGCAATGTGGGAAAGTGAAAACCCACAATTCATTGCCGACGACCGGAAAGCCCTGGAGCGGCATCGTCAGCGGATGCTCGGCGGAGTAGCAAGAGAGGTAGAGACTGAATCCACCCCAATTGAAGAGCCTGTTACACACCAACTTGGTTCAACCTGGTATCGCTGGCTGGTAGCCGCTTCGGTTAGTTTGCTCATGCTGGTCGGCGGTTATGTGTTCCGGGATTCGATCCGCTACACCACCTTCGAAACTGGATTTGGACAAACCCGGTCGCTGACGCTATCCGACGGAAGCCAGATTACGCTGAATGCCAATTCCTCATTGCGGGTTCCCCGGTTTGGCTTTGGGCAGAAAACACGCGAAGTCGTACTGGCAGGTGAGGCCGATTTCTCCATTAAGCACATGCCCAACCATCAGCATTTCGTGGTGCGGACCGATAAGCATTTTGACGTGGTGGTGCTAGGTACAGAATTTATGGTGAATACCCGCGAGCAAACGAAAAAAGTGGTGCTCAATAAAGGCAAGGTTCAACTATTGTATCAGGAAGGGCAGACCAATAAACAGCTCACGATGAAACCAGGCAACCTGGTTACCTTCGACAATACCGGAAAAGTAAGCGTAAAGCTGACCGAGAAACCGGAAAATTACAGTTCCTGGAAAGAGCATCGCTATGTATTCGATGGGACTACGCTTGCCGAAATCGGAACCCTATTTAAAGAGAACTACGGTATCGTGCTGCAAATTCCTGACAAAACGCTGGCTCAGGAGACCATTTCGGGGGCTTTTAAAGCCTATAGTGCCGATGAACTGCTTGAGACGTTGACGAGTATAGCCAGCCTGAACTACCGACAACAAGGCGATACCATCATTATAACCCAGAATCATTAACCAAGAACCCCTTAACTAATTATGAAAAAACTGATACGTCTGCTACTCCTTTTCGGGGTAGTCCTGGGAGGAGTACGGCCGGGATTTTCGCAGGTGCTGGCCAAAGCCCAACAACTTCAACAGCGGGACACCTACCCAAAAGGGGCTTCACTGAGGCTAAAGGATGTCCTGAAGAAGCTACAGGACCATTACGAAGTCGATATTCTTTTTTTCGACCGGAATGTGGAAGGGATGGTCGTAACCGAGAACACCATCAACTTCAATGCGAATATTGAGCAGAACCTCAATGCTGTGCTGAAACCGCTTGGCCTTCGCTACAAGAAAGTAAGAAACGGTGGCTATGTGGTAATGGCCAAAGAACCCGCCGGGAAGGCCGAAGCCAGCAGTAGCCAGAATGCTACGTCGCTTCAGGAGCTTCAGACCAAATCCGACCAGGAAACGGATAGCCGGGAATCCTCGCTGACACTACCCTCCAGGCTACCGTCGGAGGTTAAACTGGCCGATATTCCGGTTCAGGGAACAGTCGTAGACGATAAGGGAGAAGGGTTGCCGGGGGTTAGTATCGTCATTAAAGGGTCGCAGAAGGGGACCACCACCGATGCGCTGGGAAAGTACCGACTGGATGTGCCGAACGCATCCGCCGTGCTGATATTCAGTTACGTAGGTTACCTGGCCCAAGAAGTTACGGTGGGTAATCAGACAACCCTCGATGTGACCCTGAAAGCTGATAACAAAACCCTCGACGAAATTGTGGTGGTGGGCTACGGTACGGTTAAAAAGAAAGATTTGACGGGTTCGGTTGGGGTGATCAGCAACAAGGAAATCAAAGACTTGGGTGTCACCCGGATTGAACAGGGGCTGGCCGGACGGGTCGCCGGGGTTCAGGTAAAAGTTGTTTCGGGTGAACCTGGTGCTGCTCCACAAATTCGTGTGCGGGGTATTGGGAGTATTTCGGCAGGCGCCAGCCCACTGTATGTGGTCGATGGCTTTCCCACCGATAATATCCAGACCCTGAACCCCAACGATATTGAAACACTGGATATTCTGAAAGATGCGTCGGCCACGGCTATTTACGGGTCGCGCGGCTCCAATGGCGTGGTTATCATCACCACCAAACGGGGTAAAGCCGGTAAAGCCAACATCACGCTCGACACCTACTACGGCTGGCAGAGTGTATCGAAAGTGCCCATCATGAAAAATTCGAAAGAACAGGCACAGTTCTTCTACGATGGTATGCGGAATAAAAACCTGGATGCCGGCAAAGATGTGTCGGGGCCACCAACTTCCTGGACCACCCCTGTACCGGCCATCATCATGGATGTGCTGGAAGGCCGGAACACCACCGACGAAAATTCATTGAATAAAGTGCTGGTCACAGCGCCCCAGCGCCAGATTCAGCTATCGGCAACGGGTGGTTCGGAAAACATTCGCTATGCCGTGAGCGGTGAATATTTCAATCAGGACGGTATTATTATCAATAGCGGTTTCAAGCGGTATTCGATGCGGTCCAATATCGACGCGCAGTTGTCTAAACGCTTGGCCCTCAAAATAAGTCTTAATCCTGCGTATACAGAGTTGCGTTCCCTTCCCTCAACGGGCGTGAGTGGTGGAACGGCCAGTACGCTGGGTATTGTTGCGTCTACCTTACAAATTCACAATTTCCGTCCTTTACTGAATCCAGACGGAAGTTATTTTAATTATGCTGGTCTGGCTGATATGGCCGACATCTACAATCCACTTGCCGTAGCTCAGGAAACGATCACATCACAGAAAAACCTTCGATTGTTGGGGAATGTCAATCTGGAATACCAGATCCTTAATGATTTAAAATTCAATGTACTCCTGGGCGGTAGCCTGCTGACGAACAAAGGCATGTACTTTCGTCCGCAACGGGCCTATTTCGCCAACGAACTGCCAACGGGTACGGATAATGCAGGTCTGATTACCAACTGGCTGACGGAGTACACGCTGAACTATACTAAAACAGTCAATAAACACTCGATTGCGGCCTTAGCAGGTTTTACGGCTCAGAAAGAACGGGGAGAAACCAGCTCCATGACGAGCAATAAATTTCCGAACAACCTGGTGCCTACGCTGAGTGCCGTGGGCGGACTGATCACGAACGGAACGGCCAACATCTACGAATGGTCGCTGGTGTCGTATCTGGCGCGGGTCAACTACAACTATAATAGCAAGTATTACCTGACCTCGTCGATTCGGACCGATGGCTCATCGCGGTTCGGTACGCAGAACAAATACGGTATATTCCCGTCGCTGGCCGTGGCCTGGCGTATTTCGGATGAAGCGTTCCTGAAAAACCGGCCTGAAATCACGGAGCTGAAACTTCGGGCCAGTTATGGTGTAACGGGCAATAATAACATTGGTAACTACGACCAGTATGCTACCGTCAGTTACGAAAACTATGGCCTGGGCAACAGCGTAGCGACGGCCATTGCACCCGGCCGGATTGCAAACCCAAACCTGACTTGGGAAACCCAGAGCTCGCTGAACTTCGGGGTCGATGCCAGCTTCTTTAACAGCCGGATTACAGCCTCTATCGACCATTTTACTTCGCACAATACCAACCTGTTGCTCAACGTAAACATCCCGAATAACACGGGTTTCAGTACGGCGTTGCAGAACATCGGCGAGGTCAAAAACACAGGCTGGGAGTTTGTACTTGGAACGGTCAACATCGACCGGAAAATCAAATGGTCGACTGATTTTAACCTGTCGACCTACCGAAACAAAGTGGAGAAACTGGGGCCACAGGGCGATCCGATCTATTCGGGCAACAACGTAACCATGATCGGGCAGCCCATCGGGATGTTCTTTGGCTGGCTGACCGACGGCATTTTCAAAACGCAGGCTGAACTGGACCGGGGCCCAGTTTATAACCCTGGCGGTAGCGACCGCTCGCACGTAGGCGACATCCGTTTTGTCGACATCAATGGCGACGGGGTCATCACCAATGCCGATAAAACCATCATGGGTTCGCCCTATCCCGACTTCTTCTACGGTATGACCAACCGGGTTACGTATAAAAACCTGAGCCTGAGTGTCAGCTTGCAAGGATCGAAAGGAAACATGATCTACAACACCTCACGGGGCGGTGGCAACAGCGGCCGGGCGAGGGTACGGGGCTATGCGTTCAGCAACAACTACTGGAAATCGGAACAGGACCCCGGCGATGGCAAAACGCCCCGGCCGAATGATACACCGACGGGTGGGGTTCGCCTGCCAAGTCAGTTGTTTCTGGACACGGGTACCTACCTGCGGATCAACAACATAACTTTAGCGTACGTCGTCCCATCGGCCATTAGCCAGAAGCTCAAGCTGAACTCGCTGCGGGTGTATGTCAACGCCAACAACCCGTTCATCTTCACGAAGAATACGGCGTTTAACCCGGATGTCAGTACGACCGAAAATCCGTTGACGCCGGGGGTAGAGGCCAACGATTACCCACTGCCCAAAAGCCTGATGATTGGTTTGAATGTAGGATTTTGAGCCGTATCACGACAACTAAACGACTTAGCCAAATGAAAAAGATAATTTGTCTACTTACGCTGGCATCGGTGCTTACCACGTCGTGCCAAAAGAGTTTCATCGAATTGAACCCCATTTCCACCGTCAGTGTGGATGCCGTTTACAAAACGGATAAAGACTTTCAGGATGCTGTGGTGGGTATCTATGCCATGCTGCGGAATCAGTATCAGGACTTCTGGATCTTTGGCGATCTGCGGGCCGACGATTCCTGGCACGCGCTGGGCAATGATGCCTTCCTGGTATCGGTCGATAAGTTCAACATGAACAGCGATGCGAACCTGATGATCTCGACCTGGCGGAACTATTACAGCGCCATCAACCGGGCCAATCTGGTTCTGGCGAAACTGGAAACGGCCGACCCGGCTGTGGTGACGAACAAAGATCGGCATATGGGCGAAGCGAAGTTCCTGCGAGCGTTTGCCTACTTCGATCTGGTACGGATTTTTGGCGATGTGCCACTGAACACCAAGCCGACAACGGCCGACGAAGGGTATACGAAAGTACGGGAGAAGGTCGATAAAATTTATGATGACGTAATCATCAAGGATCTGATGGAGGCCGAAACGAAGCTGCCCGCCAAATACACGGGCGTCGATGTGGGACGGGCCACCAAAGGGGCTGCGAAGGCTATTCTGGGACGTGTGTATATGACCCGCAAGGATTTCGTAAAGGCCGAAGCCAAGCTTCAGGAAGTGACTACACTCGGGTACGCACTCCTGCCCAACTACAGCGATCTGTTCGACTACACCAAAGACGAACACCACAGCGAGTATATCTTCGATATTGAGTATCAGGACGGTAACCTGGGAGCGGGCAGCGGTTTTTCGAATAAGTTTTTGCCCAAATCAGCCAACTCGGCCGCCGAAACATTTTATGGGATTAAAGGTGGGGCAGGGGAGCAGAATACGCCCACACTGGCGCTGTTCGATTCCTTCGATCCGAAAGATCCCCGTCGCGACATTACTGTAGCCAAAGGATACACAGACAACAACGGGGTATTTCAGGGCTTTTTACAGATTGCCACCTTTACGAAGAAATACCTGGCGGCCACCAACTCGCTGAACGACAGCAAAGCAAACTGGAAAGTGATTCGGTATGCTGATGTGCTGCTGATGTATGCCGAAGCGCTGAACGAAAATGGCAAAACCGATCAGGCACTTACGTATCTGAATCAGGTACGGACACGGGCTAAAATGCCAGCTTACACGACCATGACGAAAGACCAGCTACGGACGAAAATTTACGATGAGCGCGTCTATGAACTGTCGATGGAAGGCGTTCGCTGGTTCGACCTCGCCCGTACAGATCGGCTTACAACGGTGATGGGGCCACTGGGTTACAAGCCGTTCAACGCCCTGTTCCCGATTCCATTGGTTGAGATTCAGATTATCAATAACCCATCGGTTCTGCCACAAAATCCGGGGTATAGTTGATTGGTTTCCTCTTATCCCTCTCCCGTTCTGAGAGAGGGATAAGGGGATTTATAAAAACGTATTCCGAACCTTCCTTTTCTCAGCTATGAAACGAAATATCAGCTCATTCGTCGTTCTTGCTCTGGTGAGTTACCTGATGAGTAGTCAGGTGGGCTTTGGGCAGAAGAAACCGAATTCAGCGGATGGATTGACGTACATTGACCCGACTATTGGCAATGTGGCCCCCCTGCTAAACAGCAATCGGCCGGTGGTTCATTTGCCTAACCAGATGGTCCGCATCTACCCCAAACGGCAGGACCATCTCGACATGCAGATCACGGATTTTCCGATGCTGTCGCAGAACGTCATTACGCCCCAAATGATCTTTGCGATCAAACCGTACTCCGGCGCGTTGGCCGATACAGGCTGGTATCGACGCCTGACCTACGATCACGATTTTGAAACGATTCATCCCTGGCATTACTCGGTCCGGCTCACCGACGACAATATCCTGACGGAGTTTACACCGGGTGCCCGCACGGGTATTTATCGGTTTACCTTTCCGGCTGGCGTGAAAAAACACCTGCTCTTATCCCACTATTATGCCAACGGCAAATACGATTTTCAGAATGGGAATGCGATTGTAGGCACCGAGGCCGTAAACGATGGCATTCACGAGCAGAAAGGCATGGCGTACCTGTATGGTGTGTTTACGGGTAAACCGCAGACCGGCAAGCGCGATGGTGAAAAAGACTGGGGACGCTATACCGTGACGGGTACACAGGAAAAGCCGAAAAAAGTGCCGGGCGAACGGGCCTACGCGAGTTATGCTGAGTCGGATGGTCCGGTGGTCGAGTTTCGGTATGGGGTTTCGTTCATCAGTGTCGAACAGGCGAAAAAGAATCTGGAGGCTGAACTAGCCGGGGTAAGTTTCGATCAACAGAAAGCGAAAGCACAGGCTGCCTGGGCCAAAACCATCGGTCGGATTCAGGTAGAAGGGGGAACGGAAGCGCAGAAACGGAGTTTTTATACCGCCTTATACCGTTGCTACGCCCGTATGTTCGATATGACCGAGGACGGGAAGTATTATAGCGGCTACGACAAGACGGTTCACACCGATAAACGACCCTTCTACAACGACGATTACACCTGGGGCAATTACCTGGCCTTGCATCCGTTACGCTGCATTCTGGACCCAGACCGGGAAGCCGATATGCTGGAATCCTACGTGCGGATGTACAAGGAGAGCGGCTGGATGCCCGAATACCCCAAGCCCTACGGGGATCGGCCCGGTATGTTTGGCTTCAAATCCTGTGTGATGTTTCTGGATGCCTACCGCAAGGGTATTCGCAACTTCGACACCAAAACGGCATTGGAAGGGATGCTGAAAAATGCCGAACAGGCCACCATGCTACCCTCCCGAAACGGCCCTAAAGGCGCGCTGGAAGATTTTTATTACGCCAAAGGCTATTACCCGGCCTTGCGACCTGGCGAAACCGAAACCGATCCGTTTGCCTCGCAGAAGCGGGGGCAAAAGCGGTCAGCGGTGGCTATTACGCTGGGCAACAGCTACGATAGCTGGGCGTTGAGTGAATTCGCTAAAGAGCTGGGGAATCAGCCCGTCGCCCAGAAATTTGCCCCCTACGCCCAGAACTACAAAAACCTATACTACCCCAAAACGGGCTTTTTCATGCCCAAAGATGCGCAGGGCAACTGGATCGAAATCGACCCGAAGTTCGACGGCGGGCATGCGGGACTTGATTATTACAACGAGAACAACGGCTGGAATTACCGATGGAATGTACAGCAGGACATCAAAGGGTTGACCGAACTGATGGGCGGCCCCGACAAGGTAGAGCAAAACCTCGACCAACTGTTTCGGGAAGGAGCCGACCGGCCTAAGCCCGTTTTCTGGGAGAAATTTCCCGACCAGACCGGGTTGATCGGTCAGTTTGCGATGGGCAATCAGGTGACGTTTTTTATTCCCTACCTATTCAACTACACCAATGCACCCTGGAAGACTCAGAAGTACACCCGGCTGCTGCTGGACACCTGGTTTCAGGACAATATCTTCGGCGTTCCCGGTGATGAAGACGCCGGTTCCATGAACTCGTTTGTGGTTTTTTCGGCGATGGGTTTCTATCCGACCACACCCGGTATTCCCCGCTATTCGATCACCAGTCCACTGTTCACCAAAGTCAGTGTAGCCCTTCCCAATGGTAAAACCTTTACGGTCGTTGCCCGGAACAACTCCCGAATCAACAAGTACATCCAGTCAGCCACGCTGAACGGCAAACCATTGAAATCGCTCTCGTTTACGCATGACGAACTGATGCAGGGCGGTACGCTGGTGCTGGACATGGGCGAGAAGACCGACAAAAAATGGGAGATAATCTATTAACCCTCATGAAGACCTCAACGCGTAATCAATCAGGAATAAAGCGAGGGCTAGCCGGTTTGCTGCTAAGCGTTTTAGCAACCCAGTTCTGTTGGGCACAATCTGGCAAACCGACCAATTCGGCTCTAAACTACATTGATCCGACCATTGGGAATGTGGCCCCGCTGCTGAATACCAATCGGCCCGTAGCGCATTTACCCAATCAGATGGTTCGTGTGTTTCCGCATCGGCAGGACCACCTCGATATGCAGATCACAGACTTTCCGATGTTGTCGCAGAACATCATTACACCCCAGATGGTCTTCGCCATCAAACCTGCCAAAGGTGCGTTAGCCGATACGGCCTGGTTCCGGCGGTTAACCTACGACCACGACCTGGAAGTGACGCGACCCTGGTATTACTCCGTTAAACTGACCGACGACGACATTTTGCTGGAATTTACACCGGGTGCCCGGACGGGTATTTATCGCTTTACCTTCCCGGCGGGTGTTAAGAAAAACTTGCTCCTGTCGCACAACTACGCCAACGGTAAATACGATTTCCAGAACGGGAACGCCGTTGTGGGCACTGAGTTTGTGAACGATGCCATCCATGAGCAGAAGGGCATGGCGTATCTATATGGCGTATTCACTGGCAAACCCCAGACGGGTAAGCGAGATGGCGAAAAAGACTGGGGGCGCTATACGGTGAGCGGTATTCCCGAAAAGCCCAAAAAAGTGCCGGGCGAACGAGCTTATGCGAGTTATGCCGAGTCGGATGGTCCAGTCGTGGAGTTTCGGTATGGGGTTTCGTTCATCAGCGTTGAACAGGCGAAAAAGAATCTGGAAGCAGAACTCAACGGTGTCAGCTTTGACCAGCAGAAAGCGAATGGACAGGCTGCCTGGGCCAAAGCCATCGGAAAAATCACCGTAGAAGGGGGGACGGAGGCTCAGAAACGAACATTTTATACATCGCTCTACCGCTGCTACGCCCGTATGGTCGACATGACCGAAGGGGGGAAATACTACAGTGGCTACGACAAGCAGGTGCATACCGATTCGCGACCGTTCTACACCGACGATTACACCTGGGGCAATTACCTGGCTCTGCATCCACTGCAAACTATTCTGAATCCGAAAGGTGAAGCCGACATGCTGGAATCCTACGTGCGGATGTACAAAGAGAGTGGCTGGATGCCCGAATACCCCAAGCCCTACGGAGATCGGCCCGGTATGTTTGGCTTCAAATCGAGCGTGGTGTTTCTGGATGCCTATCGGAAGGGGATACGTAATTTCGACGTCAAAGCTGCATTCGAAGGGATGCTGAAAAATGCTGAACAGGCTACGATGCTCCCGTTCCGTAACGGGCCCAAGGGCGATCTGGAAGACTTTTATGCGAAGAATGGCTACTATCCGGCGCTTCGTCCTGGCGAAAAAGAGACCGATGCGTTTGCCTCGCAGAAGCCCGGTCAGAAACGGTCGGCTGTTGCCATAACCTTGGGCGATTGCTACGATAGCTGGGCCTTGAGCGAGATGGCCAAAACGCTGGGCAACGAAACCGTTTACGCCAAATATGCTCCCCGGACGCAGAACTACCGGAATCTTTGGAACCCCAAATACAACATGTTCATACCGAAAGATGCGCAGGGCAACTGGATTGACATCGATCCGAAATTCGACGGGGGCCATAATGGGTTCGATTACTACAACGAGAACAACGGCTGGAGCTACATGTGGAATGCTCAGCAGGATCTGTCAGGCTTACGGGAGTTGATGGGTGGCCCCGAAAAAATGGAACAGAATCTGGACCAGCTTTTCCGCGAAGGTATGGAGAAAAGCAAACCCGTTTTCTGGGAAATGTGGCCCAACCAGACAGGTATGATCGGTCAGTTTGCGATGGGTAATCAGGTGACGTTTTTTATTCCCTACCTGTTCAATTACACCAACGCATCCTGGAAAACCCAGAAATACACCCGACTGCTGCTGGACACCTGGTTTCAGGACACCATCTTCGGGGTTCCAGGCGATGAGGATGGCGGTTCGATGTCGTCGTTTGTGGTTTTTTCGGCGATGGGTTTTTATCCAACCACGCCCGGTATTCCCCGCTATTCGATCACCAGTCCCTTGTTTACCAAAGTCAGTGTAGCGCTGCCCAACGGCAAGACATTTACCATATCGGCTCCCAAATCGTCCCGTACCAATAAATACATCCAGTCGGCTACGCTGAATGGCAAACCGCTCACCTCGCTTTCGTTTACGCATGATGAGCTGATGCAGGGCGGCACGCTGGTGCTGGATATGGGCGAGAAAACCGACAAAAAGTGGGACATGCAAAACTGAAATCGTCGCCCTGGATCTGGCCTAGTGAGTGGTGTCGGTTTCTCAAAACCGACATTTCGCGTCAGCAATCCTGTCGGTTTTGAGAAACCGACACCACAAAACGAACATAACCATTTCAAATTATGGTCTGGAAACAAGTAATAGACCCGTTCGACAACCTCTTTTTATCGGCTCTGGTGGCTGTTTTGCCCATCCTGTTTATCTTCTGGGCGCTGATCATCCGAAAGATGAAGGGCTATCAGGCTAGTCTGATTGCCATTGTGATTGCTACAGTCATTGCGATTGCTGTCTATAAAATGCCTATTCAACTGGCTGGGCTTTCGATTCTACACGGGGCGCTCTATGGATTGTTTCCCATCTGCTGGCTGGTGATCATGGCCGTATTCCTCTTTAACCTCACCGTTAAAGCCGGTCAGTTCGACATCATCAAACACTTCATGGCCTCCATCACCTCCGACCGACGACTCCAGGCCCTGCTCATCGCCTTCTCCTTCGGCGCTTTCCTGGAAGGCACCGCTGGATTCGGAGCGCCCGTCGCCATCACAGCCGCCATGCTGGTGGGGCTGGGCTTCAACCCCCTCTATGCCTCCGGTATCTGCCTGATTGCCAATACCGCTCCGGTAGCCTTTGGCTCCATCGGTATTCCCATCACGGTTGCGTCCCAGGTGTCGGGTATTCCCGAACTGCCCATTTCCCAGATGGTGGGTCGCACCCTGCCTATTCTGTCGGTGATCCTGCCGTTTTATCTGGTGACCATCATTGCCGGATTCAGGAAAGCCCAGGAGGTAATGCCCGCTGTGCTGGTGTCGGGGGGAGCGTTTGCTTTGTTGCAATACCTTTCGTCCAATTTTCTGGGTCCTGCCCTGCCCGATGTGATTGCCGGACTAGGGTCGATTATCTGTCTGATGACGTTTTTGCGATTCTGGAAGCCTAAAACGATCTGGCGATTTGCCAACGAACCAGCGGCTACCTTCGATAGCTCGATTCATTATTCGGGTGGGGAGTTATTGCGAGCCTGGAGTCCGTTTCTGCTCTTGACCATCATGGTGATTTTCTGGGGATTGCAGTCGATCAAGGATGTGCTCAATGCCCACGGGCAGCTTCAGTTCGAGTTCCCCGGTCTGCATCATGCCATTCAGGGACAGGATGGTACGTTGCTGGCTAAAGTCTTCAAGTTCAACTACCTCTCGGCGGCCGGTACAGCCATTCTGATTGCCTCGCTGGTGGCTATTCCGCTGGTTGGGCTGACGTATCGGCAAGGGCTACAAGTCTTTAGCGCCACCCTGTATCAGCTTCGATTTCCGACCTTGACGGTGGCTTCGGTGCTGGGGTTTGCCTACCTGGTGAATGATTCGGGGATTACCCTCACCCTGGCACGGGTGCTGGCCAGTACGGGGAGTTGGTTTCCCTTTTTTGCGCCAGTGTTAGGGTGGCTGGGTGTGTTTATCACCGGGTCGGATACCTCAGCCAATGCGCTGTTCAGCAAGTTACAATATGCCACGGCTCAATCCATCGGCGTTGACCCGGTGGTGAGTGTTGGTGCGAATGTGTCGGGGGGAGTCGTGGGTAAGATGATTTCGCCCCAGTCGATTGCGGTAGCGGCTGCGGCTGGCGATCTGGTGGGTAAAGAGTCTGATTTGTTCCGGTTTACGGTCAAGCACAGTTTTATTATGCTGGGCTTTATCTGTGTGCTCACCCTGGCTCAGGCGTATGTGTTCAAGTGGATTATTCCGGTCTATGAAATGATTTCTGGAACCAAATCCGCAGCTACGCCCGACTTATCGAAAGGGTATACGTATTTGATTGGCCTTGTTGCCTTACTGGTAGCCCTGGCGGTGGCCGTGCTGACGATGGTGAAGAAAAAGCCCAACGTACCGACGCTGGTCGACTGATAGAACCGCATGGGCGGCCCCGACAGATTTTTATGATCCATATGAGCTATTATGATCTGTGTAAATCATAACAATCATAAAAATCAGCGGCCTATTATAAGCGATCTAAACTCAACTTTTTATATAGTAAACCTCATGACATTGACGACTCTTACTAAACGCCATCTTCTGACAGCTCTTTGCTGCCTGTGCGTGCAATGGGTGCAGGCTCAGGCCCTAAAACGGTCGAATGTTCCGGCTCCGGCTTTCGAGGTAACGGGCAGTATTTATCCCTGGGAAGTACACGACGAAGGGATGGACCTTATTCTGGACAATATGACCCGAATTGCGGGCGTCAATTCGGTGTATCTGATTGCCGTGATGCATGAAGAACACCGCCCGTTCAACAACGACAAACTGCCCGGTACGTTCACGTTTATCCACAACCCGGTTCGGTCGCAGTGGGATGCCGAAGATTCCCGCGCGTACTTCAAGCCCGATATGGCCATGTACGGTAAAATCAAGCCTTTGATGTCGCGGGAGTCCTGGCTGAACGATACCGACTGGTTGAAAATCGTACTCGACAAAGCCCACGCACGCGGCTTACGAGCCGGGGTTGAAGTATCGCATACATACATACCCGTTGAAGTCCTGAACGCACATCCTGAGTACAAACAGCGCGACATCAATAACAACCCAGTCGACCGACCCTGCACCAATAACCCTGATGTACGAGCGTATCTGACTACGCTCTATACCGATCTGGCAAGACATTACGATGTCGATTATATCCAGACCTGTATGTTGCTGTTCAGCCGGTCCGACGATCCGGTGAAGGGCGGTTCCTGTTTTTGTAGCTCCTGCAAGCACAAGGCCAAAGCAATGGGTTTCGATATGGAAGCGGCTATGCCCGTTCTGAAAGACAACCCCTATGCCGAACCGCAGTTGAGCAACTGGCGTAAGTTTCGACGGGATTGTACGACAGAGATTTACAAGGAGGTAACCGATAAAATTCACCATGAAAACCCAGCTATCGACTTCCGACTGAACGACCTCAACGACCGGACTTCGGGCTTAACGCTGGAAGAACTGAAAGGAAACATCAACTCGGTTCACCTTTCGACCCACACCGAACAGAATGGCTACCAGAAATCGGATCGGAAATCGCGGATACTGACCACTCAGTATTTCATGGGCAACGATATTCCAATTATTCCCGGTGTGCCGACCCGCCTGCTCACCACACCAGAAATCATCAAATCGAGCATTAAAATTTCGGTTGAAAATGGCTCGAAAGGCATTGGTATCAAGCATTACGATGGGTCGCCGTACTCGAATATGCGGGCGGTTCGGAATGGCCTGAGCGAAGCAGGAGTTGCCGGTTTTACACCCATCATGGGCATCGAAGCCGAAGATATGACCTTGTTCGGCTATACTCCCGATAAGTTCCTGGTTGAGAAGTGTGTACAGACAACCGGCAAAGGAACGGCCAAATCAACGTTCAACAATCCATCGGGCGTGTATGATGTGGTGGTTTCGTATGTCGATGAAAAAGGCGGTCAGGGCAATTTATCGCTGGCCGTGGCTGGTAAGCAAAAAGCGTCGTGGAAACTTAGCGAAGATGTCGACTGCTGGCGACGGAAAACCATTCCCAATGTGAAAATCAATACAGGCGATGCGATAGAGCTAACGGGCGTGGCCGATGGCAAAGAAACCGCCCGCGTCGATTTTATCGAGTTTGTGGCACAAACAAAGCCAGTGGCTGCTCAGAAAAATGATCGCAGACCAGGCAAAAGCGACTAAAGCAAGATAGGTAAATTGTTTATTGTAGGTTGGTTGGAAAGCATGATAGACCTTCTATCATGCTTTTTTATGAGTCGCTTTTTTGGGCGCTACTACGCGCACCTGTGTTCCCAATTTTTCTTCCGTCTTGTCGATGGCTTCTTCAACGGAGTGCGATTTGCGGAGGTCGCTCGTTTGCCTGGTCAGTTCCGCCATGGCACAGTAGTGTTTGTACAGGATTTCCAGTTCTTCTTCGCTCAGGTTCTCGCTGGCTACCAGTCGGTTACTGGCTCCTTTGGTTGCGGCAATCAATTCGTTGAGTTTGAGTTGGACCGATAGCGATTCCTTGTTCTGCGCTTTCTGAATCACAAACACCATCAGAAAGGTAATAATCGTTGTTCCAGTATTGATCACGAGTTGCCAGTTTTCGGAATAGCCAAAAACGGGCCCTAAAGCGGCCCAGACAATAACGGATGCCATTGCCAGAATAAAGGCAACCGATGAGCCAGTGGCTTTGGCAACAGCGGATGAAAATCGCTCAAAAAAGCCTTTGTGTGTATGTTCTGACGGATTGAATGAAGCTTCCATAACGTGTTTTTTAGACATGAGCTTGTAAATAGAGGGGTTAATTTAAATTTAGACCAGGGGTGATACCCAGCCAGGGGTTATGCTGGCAAATCCAGATAAAGTGGTAGCGAAACCAGGGGCTCTTGCCTTCGACCGGGATTCGCTTTGGTTATGGCCATTCTGGGCGGTATAGAACAGAGCTTGCTGTTTGTTTACAGAAAAGGTTTGATCCAGTTCCTGGATACTTCGCCGACTATGGTAGATTTTGGTACAACCCGACATCACCACACCTAGTAAACCCGTAAGCAAACCCAGCCGAATGGGCATACTGATAAACGGGTCAGCCATGGGATGGGGACGGGGACCGCTGCGAATGTATGTGTGTGATAATGGTGGCTTAACCTTATTCATGAGCACTACGTATAAGGCAATATCCACTAAACACATAAGGCCGGGTTTGGTTTTGAGTGATCAATTCCCGTATGCTCATTTGTTGATTAATTTTTGATTAATTCATCACTATTCGCATGAGCAACCAGTTAGATGATGAAAACACAATAACTCAACAGAATCAATGAAAAAGATCGTAATGATAGGAGCGTTGTTTGTGGCGGTATCCAGCTTCAGCGCACAGGCGCAATCCACAACAGGTAGTGGCACAGGGAATGGTACAAATGGATCGGCCGCGCAAAATGGATCATCGGACCCAAATAGCCGGAGTGGGCAACCCCCTCGGGCCCGAATGAATAAGCAATCGACGGATCGGACTATGAATTCAAATAGCAATAGTTCGGGTTCAGCAACGATGAATGACGGAACCATGAATCAGGGAAATTCGCAGGGACAGAACCGCAATGGACGGAAAATGAAACGAAATAGCAGCCGCATGAATCGGGATTCGTCATCCAATGGCAATCAGCGATAAGTTAGTTTTGTGAAACTGTTTGAATGCCTGCTCTTCTGCCGAAGGGTGGGCATTTATTATTGGGATGGGTTTGATGTGATGAATGGCTGGAGTCAGGTTGCTTAGTTTGAAGAAACAGCGAATGGGTGATGAGAAAACCAGGCGAAAGAACTTCTAGGTAGGGAGAAATTACCCGACTGCCTTTAGCCTGACTAAATGAAAAATATAACCCTATTCTTTCTCGCATCGTCTTTCCTCACGAATCTTTCGTATGCGCAAAAACCCGTCGACGAGCGGATGCGGATTGCGACCGAAATGGAGAAATCCATTCAGACCGAAATGCTTAATAAATGGTATCCGCAGTCGGTCGATAAAGAGTATGGAGGCTTTCTCAGTACGTTTACCTACGACTTTACCCCCACCGGCCCGCAGGACAAAATGATCGTGACCCAGGCCCGGCATGTCTGGACAACTGCCAAAGCCGCTGAACGATACCCCTCTGTCACATACTACAAAGAAAATTCCCGGCACGGCTTTCTGTTTTTGCGGGATGTTATGTGGGACAAAGAGTACGGTGGCTTTTACAACCTGGTCGATCGGAAGGGAAACGTGAAAGGCGGGGATATGAAACTCGTCTACGGAAATGCGTTTGGGCTGTATGCCCTGAGCGCCTACTATCACATGTCGCACGATACGGCCGCATTGAATCTGGCGAAAAAGTCGTTTGCCTGGCTCGAAAAGCACAGCCATGATCCAGTGTATAAAGGCTATTTTCAGCACATGCGTCGGGATGGAACGCCCATCAAACGCGATGCTTCGGTGCCCTCCACGTCCGATCTGGGCTACAAAGATCAGAACAGTTCTATTCACCTGCTCGAAGCCTTAACGGAACTTTATACCGTTTGGCCTGACCCACTCGTGCGTGAACGGCTGGCCGAAATGCTGCACCTCGTTCGGGATGTGATCACATCGCCCAAGGGCAATCTGGTTCTCTTTTTTCAACCCGACTGGAAACCCGTATCCTTCCGCGATTCGTCGGAAGCAGTTATTCTGAAACACCGTAACCTGGACCATGTATCATTTGGCCACGATGTTGAAACGGCTTATCTGATGCTGGAAGCCTCACACGTTCTGGGGCTAAAAAATGATATCAAAACCCGGCAGATCGGCAAACGGATGGTTGACCATGCACTAGCCAACGGCTGGGACAAAAAAGTAGGTGGCTTTTACGACCAGGGTTATTACTTCAAAGACAAGCCCGGCATGACCATCATTAATGAAAGCAAAAACTGGTGGTCGCAGGCCGAAGGGTTAAACACGCTTCTGCTGATGGCGGATCAGTTTCCCAACGATCCGATGCATTATTTTGACCAGTATAAATTGCTCTGGCAATACGTGCAGACCTACATGATCGACCACGTGCATGGCGACTGGTATGAGGAGGGATTAGACAAAGATCCCGAACGAAAAACAGCGCTTAAAGGGCATATCTGGAAAGCTGCCTATCATACCTACCGGGCGTTAACGGGTTGCGTCGACCGTTCCAGAACTAAACCTGCTTCCCATTCATCGACAAAACACTGATTCACCCGGCATGGTCAGGAGTAATCTGGAAAATAATGAATGATTTACGGGCGTCAGCGGGCTAGTTGGTAAGCATGGTTTTCCAGGTAGTTCCATTCCAGAACTCTTTGATATGCGTTGCCAGGTTGTAATGCGAGCCTGCATTTGCTGGTCATAGCGTTTGGTTCTGCTCGTCGCTGACTAGTATCCATGTTCCAGGGGCATAGCCGAATCAGTGGTGGGGAATGGTAATTTGTGACTGGCCTGACCTGATTTTAACGCATTTCTGGTTAAGTAAAATTCCTGAACAGTGGCCTTCTTTAGACAGGTTACTGTTCAGGAATTTTAGCTGGTCAGCAATAATTTACTTACGCCATGGGTGCCCGACGAATGAATACAATACAAAAACAACTCTTCCTTGCGCTTATTTTACTGAGTAGTGTACAACAGACTTTCGGTCAATCTGTAAAGCGAGCTACTTTTCGCAAGCAGCTGATCGCTTCCGAAAGTGCTGAATCGGTAGGGGTGTTCGATGTTAATGGCGATCAGCATCCCGATCTGGTTTCGGGGAGTTACTGGTACGAAGGCCCTGGATTTCTGAACCGACATCTGATCGGGCAGAGTGAGCGTAAAGGCGAATACTTCGATGATTTTGCTACCATTCCCCTCGATATCAATGGCGATGGCAAACTGGATTATGTAACGGGAGGATGGTTTAGCAAAAAAATGGTCTGGCGTGAAAACCCAGGCAACAACGGCGAATGGAAAGAGCATGATCTCGCCCAGTCGGGCAATGTCGAAACGATTCGTGCCTGGGATGTTGATGGCGATGGCCGTATCGATATTGTGCCCAATACCCCCAGTCTGCCGTTGGTGTATTATAGCCTGGTACTCGACCAGGCTGGGAAACCGACGGGTCAGTTTTCGGCTACGAAGGTGGCGGAGAAACATGGGCATGGTCTTGGCTTTGGGGATATTAATGGCGACGGCCGGGGCGATTTCATTGTAGCTGATGGCTGGCTGGAAGCCCCCGCTAAACGTTCGGATAAGTCGCTGTGGAAACATCACCCTACCTTCAACCTGGACCACGCCAGTGTTCCTATTCTGGTGGTCGATGTGAACAAGGATGGTCTGATGGATGTGATTGTCGGTCAGGGGCATAATTACGGACTGGACTGGTACGAACAAAAACGGGTTAATCAAACCATAACCTTTACCCGGCATGCCATCGACCCCTTTCAGTCACAGTATCATACGATGGAGTGGGTGGATATCGATCAGGATGGCGAAAACGAGTTGATCACGGGAAAGCGCTACCGGGCCCATAACGGCAATGATCCTGGAGCGAACGACCCCCTGGGGCTGTATTATTTCAGAACTTTATCAGCTACGGGCCATTTGGCGAAGGCAAAGGGGCAGGCCTCTACTTTTCGGTGGCTGACCTTCGCGGCACCGGCCGAAAGGATATAATTGTTGCCGGAAAAGACGGGCTTGTTGTATTTTTTAATGAAACCCGCTAAGTGAGCCGGTATTTTCCAGCGGTAGTTCGTCTTTTCTTTCAGGATCGAGAATCAATCCTCCTCCCATACTTTCCCATGCGAAAGCAGCTAATTGTATTGACTTGTTCAAGCTTATTTTTCATAGGGCTTTGCCTGATCGCTTCAGCCCAGTCGCCAACGGTTTCCGGTAAACCTGATACTGACTTTCGGCTTGCCGATGGCGATCGGGTTGTTTTTCTGGGTAATTCGCTCATCGAAGACGATGTACAGTTCGGCTACCTTGAAATGGCACTGACCACTCGCTGGCCTGGCCGAACCATTACGTTCCGAAACCTGGGGTGGTCGGGTGATAATGTGTTTGGCGAGGCCCGAAGCTACGTAACCACTCCGCCCACACCCTACGAACTGCTCATCCAGCAACTCGCCGACGCAAAGCCAACGGTCGTCTTTCTGGCCTATGGAGGTGTCGAAGCGCAGGATGGCGAAGCGGGGTTGTCACGCTTTAAGCAGGGACTGAATCAATTAATCGATAAAATTGACCAGCTTGGGGCACAAACTATTCTGGTGTCGCCCATCCCCGTCCTGTTACCCTCGTCGGCCAACGTAACCCAACGAAATACAGCGTTGGAACGCTACGCTTCGACCGTTGCCCAGACGGCTTCTGAACGCAAAAAACGCTATGTCGATGTGTTCAAACCGATTCAGGATGCCAGTAAACAAATGCTGATTACCGATGATGGTATTCACCTCAACGAAACAGGCTACTATTATCTGGCGAAAGCCTTTGAAAACGGGCTGGCGCTACCTCCTCGTACCAGCAGTATGACCATCGATCTGGCGAAACAGGCTGTTGAGTCGGCTACGCCTATCAAACTGCTGAATACCGACAAATCAACGGCCAGCGTTACTTTTATTGCCAATGAAGCTCTCCTGCCTCTTCCGGCCCCCAAACAGGATGACAAGGCCCTGGATGTTGACAACGGGCAGATGTTGACCATTAAAGGGCTCAAAAAAGGATTTTATACGTTGCGTGTTGATAATGATGAGGTAATGACGGCGTCGGCGAAGCAGTGGGCCGACGGTATCCTTATTCGGCAGGGGCCATCGTTTACGCGCTCGGCGGAGTTGCAGGCCTTGATTCAGAAGAAGAACAAACTACATTTCTTCCAGTACCGACCGCTGAATCAAACGTACATCATCGGCTTTCGTTCTTATGAGCAGGGCCGTCATAAAAAAGGGCTGGAGGAGCAAAATTACCTCATTACCTGGCTGGAAGGTGAAATTATGGCTACCAACCAACCGAAGCCCGCAACCTATTCCCTTACTCAGCTAAAGTAACCCACCATGAGGCCGCGCAATCATTTTATACCTCTCTTTTCATTACTCCGTAAAAGTCTGCTTGTTCCGTTACTGGTGCTGACAACGGCCCTGGTCAATCAGGATAAAGCGCCTGATGTGCCTGACCCCGACGTGCAAAAAGAACTCGAATCGTTTAAATTGGCCGATGGCTTCGAGGTAACCTTGTTTGCCGCCGAACCCTTGGTTGCCAAACCAATTCAGATGAACTGGGATGCCCAGGGACGGCTATGGGTAGTGAGCAGTACGGCCTATCCGCACCTGAAAACGGGGGAGCAGGCCAACGATAAGATTTTTGTACTCGAAGATACCAATGGGGATGGCAAGGCTGATAAATCGACAATTTTTGCCGAAGGGCTGCTTACCCCGACAGGTATTCTTCCGGGCGATGGTGGCGTATACGTGGCTAATTCGACCGAAATCCTGCATTTTTCGGATACCGATGGCGATGGCAAAGCGGATAAAAAACGGCGCATACTGAGCGGGTTTGGTACTGCCGATACCCACCACCTGATTCATACATTCCGTTGGGGGCCAGAAGGGAGCCTGTATTTCAATCAGTCTATCTACATCTATAGCCACGTCGAAACGCCATCGGGCATCAAACGACTCGAAGGCGGTGGCGTGTGGCGACTGCGTCCAGAGCATCTGGACCTCGATATTTATGCCAAAGGGCTGGTCAATCCCTGGGGGTTACAGTTCACGCGCTGGGGGACAACGTTTTTGACCGATGGAGCTGGTTTCGAAGGAATTAACTACGCGTTTCCTGGGGCAACCTTCCTGACGGCCCCCGGTGCCGAACGGATTCTTCGGGGTCTTAATCCGGGTCAGCCCAAACACTCGGGCCTGGATGTTATTTCGGGACGACATCTTCCTGATGATTGGCAGGGAACATTGATTACCAACGATTTTCGGGCTAACCGGATCAATCGGTTTAAACTGGAAGAGCAGGGGAGTGGCTTTGCATCGAAACAACTGGCCGACTTGCTATGGACAGACCACGTCGCGTTCCGTCCGGTCGATATTTCGGTAGGCCCCGATGGCGCCATCTATGTTGCCGACTGGTATAACCCAATCATTCAGCATGGGGAAGTCGATTTTCACGACCCCCGTCGCGACCAGCAACACGGACGTATCTGGCGCATCGTGGCCAAAAATCGGCCCTTGGTCAAACGGCCCGAACTGGAAAAAGCGACAGTTGCCGAATTGCTCGATGCGCTTCGCCAGCCCGAAGACTGGACACGCTTGCAGGCCAAGCAAGTGCTCAAACGGCATGGTGCCAAAGACGTAATTCCCGTTCTGGAGCAATGGGTAACCAAACTGGACCCGAAAGCAGCCGACTACGAACACCTGCTGCTGGAAGCGCTGTGGACCTACCAGACCCTTGATACTGTAAACGAACCGTTACTGCTGAAGTTGTTGAACGCCAGTGATCACAACGCTCGGGCAGCTGCGTTACGGGCCTTTCAGTTGTGGCATGGAAAAATAAAGGATGAACCTGCCCTGCTGGCTAAAGCGGTACAGGATGCCCACCCACGGGTACGGCTGGAGGCTGTCGTTGCTTTACGGAATCTCCAGTCGGCCGAAGCGGCTCGTGCGGCATTGACGGCACTTGATCAGCCAATGGACGAGTTTCTTGATTTTGCGCTCTGGCAAACCGTTCGTGAGCTTGAACCGCAATGGGCCAATCGGCTAAAAGCGGAGCCAAATTTCTTGGGCGATGCCCGCAAAACCGTTTTTGCGTTGAAATCGGTGAGCAATTCGGAGGCTATTGCCCAATTGACCCGGCTTTATCGGCAAGGGCAGGTACCCGATGCGTATCAGAAAGACGTATTGGCCTCGATTGCTAAATGGGGTAAACCGGATGACCTGAACACGTTGTTCGACATGGCCGTACAGGGCAATGCCCAGCGTGACAAGCAAACCGTAGCCCGCTTAACGACACTGGCCGATGCCGCCCGTCAGCGGAAACTAAAACCAACGAATGACCTGGGCCGAATTGCTGAGTTTATCAGTAGCGATGACGAAGAGGTAGCCACTGCCGCTATTCGACTGATCGGACTATGGCAGATGGATGAGCTGAGCAGCCGACTGGTCAGTGTCATTCCCAAAGGAGATAAACCCATCCAGAAAGCGGCTTTAGGGGCCTTAGCAGCCATTGGGAGCGATCAATCGAAAAAGATGCTGATTGGTCTAAGTGGCCCAGGTAACACACCCGCCCTGCGATTACTGGCGACTGCCCAGTTGGTATCGGTGGATGCGCCTGAAGCGGCTCGAATTGGTACTGGGTTATTGAGAACCGTTCCCGCAGAAACGGACGCTACCGATCTGTTTCAGGCGTTTTTTGCCACCAAGGCTGGCCTACAGGCGCTGGCCGATGCCCTCACAGCCCAGAAAATCCCTGAATCATTTGCTAAATCGGGAAGACAACTGATGGCTCGTAGTTTACCCTTTAACCGGCAACGGGCAGAGGAGGTGAGCCGATTACAAAAAGCGCTGGAGGCCTCAGGTGGTACGCTGCCCGTAGAGCGAATGCCGCAGCAGTTAAGCAATCCCGAAATCACGGCCTTAGCCCAAACCGTCAACCAGTCAGCAGACCCAGCGCTGGGCGAACAGGTGTTCCGTAAGAGTGAGCTGCTTTGTCAGAACTGCCACGCTATCGGTGGAGCCGGTGGACGTATCGGCCCGGATTTGAGCAGTTTAGGGACCAGTTCTCCGGTTGAAACCATCATTCGCTCGGTTTTATATCCGTCGTTGTCGATCAAAGAAGGCTACGAACTACAGCGGATTGTCAAAAAAGATGGTTCTGAAATGATGGCCTACCTGGTCAGTAACGGGCTATCGGAAGTCGTTGTGCGGGATGTTGGTGGCCAGGATTTTGCGATTCCGAAAAGCCAGATCAGTACGATTGAAAAAACACCCGGTACCCTGATGCCCTCTGGCCTGACGGCTGGTCTGGATAAGCAGGAGTTTATTAACCTGATTGGATTCCTGTCTAAACTGGGAGGCTCAGGTGGGTTCCGTGTGCCGACAACCCAGTTTGTCCGGCGATGGAGTACGGTTTCGGCCAGTAAAGAGTTAGCGCGCAAACTGGCTACTGACGGAACGGGTTATATAGCAAAAGATGCCGGAAAACTGCCGACTATGCCCATTTATAGTACCGTATCCGGGACATTACCCATCAATGAATTGCCGACTGTGGAAGTGGGCCCAGGCAAGCGGTACAGTTTCGTTCGGTTCGATCTAGAAGTGGTTAGCAAAGGCAACGTCGATCTGGGCTTTACATCAACGGCCGGCGTAACGGGTTGGGTTGGTTCGAAACCCCTGAAAATGTCCACCCAGGGTACCCTTATCGATCTGCCTCAGGGTGTTCAGACCATTACGCTAGCCATTGATCGTACGCAGTTTACAGCGGCTCAATTGGGTATCCAGTTGCAGGAAGCTCCGCAATCGCCCGCACAAGTCCGGCTTGTTATGGGGCGATAGTCCCTCATGAAGATAACCGATCATTGGAAAGCCTGGCTTTTGCAGAGGCTTTTCAGTGATCGGTTATTCGTTTACGGATGTAGGTATGGGAACAGCTCGTGACGATTTTCGGAGTCCTTTATCCTTCAGCATCTGACCGATGCCCCTGGCTATGTCGATCGAGGCTTCAATTTCCGCTTTTCGAATGGCTACACTTTCGATATTGAAGCCAAAGGGGATAGCGCGTTCCATACAGAATGTAGTCAGTGCAGACGCAATATCGAGGCATATGTTTACCGATTTTTCGAGAATGTCGTCCGACGTTTTTAGGTCTTCCTTCAACTCTTCCGGTACGTGAATGCCCAGCCATTCCATAAACTGGAGGGTTTTGGCCGAACCGCAGGCCGTAATCGTAAAAATGATCGTTGGAGGTTTTATAGACTGTCGATTACAACTAAGCGCCAGATCTTCGATAACCTGCTTGGCATAATCGAGATTGAAAATGCATTGTGAAATAAAGTACGACACCCCGCAGTTCATCTTATCGAGCATGCGAACATCTTCATCGTTCAGCAGATTATGCCGTTCCGGGATGGTTACAGCACCGATTACAGACGTGTCCTGATGTTTGCTCCAAATTGTATAGGCTTCCTGCAGGCTCGTTTTTACAGGGAAATCTGGTGCCGGTACGCCGACAAAAACCGGATAGAAATTGTGGCTATGTAGCCCTTCCAGCCACTCTGACAGCTCTGTAGCCGAAAATTTCCCCGCAGGACGATAGATTATTTTCGGGACGGGTAAAGGCGCCAGATAGGTAGAGGCAAATGCAAATGGATCAAGCGCATTGATAAACGGAAACGGCCTTTCTTCTTTTGTGCGGGCCGACTCATCCTGAACATCATATACGACCAGCGCATCGATGTCCAGGGTTGCCAGTCGCTCCATTGTTTTTTGAGCAATTTCGGCAACACGCTCAGGAAGCGTACCGACTTTGGGTGGCGTGATACCATACAATAACACGCCGGATTCTGCGGATTTGATTTTTTCTAGAAACATTGTGGCACTTGAACTAGGTATTCAGGCGGCTTTTCGACAAAGGATAATAGGAGGTTATTATCACAATTGAACACGTTCTGGATACTGGTGGGTGTGGCATTCGTTTGCGAGGCCAAAATTTTACACAGCAGCAAAGATGGTACCTTCCTCTGCATTGGGCAAATAGATGGTCATAATTTTCGATCAAGAATTTGGTTCAGGTTGCATACATGGCACGTCTGTTAAGTTTTCAGATGAATCGGAGCCGCAAAATGATAGGTATTGCCAATGAAGGTCTTAGGGTAGAAAGTAATATCTCGTCGTAACCATACGCCTGTCAAAACGGCCTCCCCGCAAATGCAGGCAAGCTGATACCTCCCAAATCATGCTGGTCGTGTATTTTATTAGCTATTGAGGATGAAAGCGAAAGAAGAGTCGAATTTTGATGGAAGCATATAAAATTCATAGAATAAAAAGACTAAATTGAAAACCCTATAGAATATATACCCTATTTATTGTACTGTAGAATCTCGGAAAAACAAAATAGTTATAAACGATAGTTTTTGATAAATGATGCTCAAAGGGGGGAGTTCGCAGTGGATCAGGCTAGTTTATTTTAACCGACACTCACGTTCCTAATGTAGGTGTAAGGAGCATTTATTCAAAACAGTTCGATCTTTTATTTTAATAAATTGTTGATAATGAGGCTATTTTAAAAAATAATTAGTCTTTTGTTTGTTTTTCTAAATTAATCATTCCTACCTTTGGGGCATCTGACAAGTACTACCTGCAAAGTAGTTGTTATTTATACTAATCGACTTATGAGCGTTGGCTGCTATAATTTTTTGGTCAGCCTTATATTAGATTAGTACTAGTTTTCGAACTTATAAATAACCGTCGTTATGCACAGGCATTCTATACTTTGTAGTTGTAGCTCAGCTCGGGAAATCTCCCCTGTTGGCTGTTGAGTGTATCAGCTCACTCGACCCAGTATCCCCTCCGAATTTATCCTGATTGCCCATCCCAGTCAGAACACCTCATCAACAGGCTTTTTTTGTAAAAAAATACTATATAAAATCCATATACTTTATCTAGTAAATGGGCTCAACTTTACCATAACCTCAATCAGTAAGGATATAAATTTCTATCAACTCATAAACTTCTTTCGATTCTGTAGTGTGTGGCGAATTCTGTTTTTGAAAGGGTAGTCAATCGCTGTTGAAGTGCAGGTTCTTCAGCGGGCACTTATCCGGTCTCGACAAATTCGACCTCCCACTACGGAATCGAGAGTGATCCGTACTATGGCAACTCGAGATGTGAAAATTCTGGCGAAAAAAATTGGGGTCAGTATCCTGATTTACGCAATCCCGCTTACCATTTTGGGGAGCGGTCTTACTCTGATTAAACTCTTGTTAACCAAGTGATTTACTAAACAATGACCCTGGATCAATCATCTGCCAAGAAAATTACCCGCGATGCATTCATTAGTGTTCTATTGTACGCGTTGCCCGTTATCGCCCTTATTATCTGGTTCACGTATACCGGCGAAACACCCTGGAAAAATCCGGTAAAAGATTACGCGCACCTATCAGCTCCGGCCTTTCTGACGTTTCTGGAGCCAGTCTTTAGAAGTCTTAAATCCTGGGGATTTATTGCGTTGGCACTCGGGTTAGGATTCCTTGAATTTGCCCTGGGGCTTTACGACAATAAGTGGACACCGACTGAGCGGAAAATTGATATAGTCTGCTTTTTAGCGCCCAAGTTTCTGGTGCCGCCGGTAGTAGCGTACTTCAGTTTGACCCTTTTGCCAACACTACTGCCTGGCTACGCCAACGTATTTTCCTGGGTACCTTTCTGGGGAGGTTTCTTCCTGATAGCCGTAGCTGATGACCTGACGCAGTACTGGTATCATCGCCTGCACCACCAGATTCCGTTTATGTGGCGCTTCCACCGGACGCATCATTCAGCCCCTTACATGGGAATGGCCATGGCTAGTCGGCAAAATTTCATTTACACGATCTTCTTTTCGCAAACGTACCTGACAGCCACGCTCATTTACCTCGGCCTGGGCTACCCGGCCCTGTTCGTAACAGCGATAAAGACGCTGATCACGATGACAGCCCATAGCAGTATTCCCTGGGATAAGCCTTTTTACAAGTATCGGGTATTACACCCCGTTGCCTGGGTATTGGAGCGACTGATTTCCACCCCCGCTACGCACCACGCTCACCATGCGGATAGTGCCGATGATGGCGTTGGGAATTACAAAGGCAACTTTGGGAATATGTTTTTCCTCTGGGATGTCATTTTCGGCACCGGGCTGATTACCCGCCAGTATCCGACTTCCTACGGTATCAAATTCTACAAAGAGGAAGAATGGTACGCCCAGTTTCTGTGGCCGATCTTCAAATCGAAGAAAGAAGGTAGTGAGCTAGCTGCCAATGGCCCTGAAGTGGGTGATGAAGAAGTAGCCGCTACCCCCAACCTGGTGAGTGCCTAAGTGATACGACCTATGTTCTCATTCCGATTCGTTATTCCCGTTGTTGCTTTGTTGATCGTCGGTATGGCGTTCATCCGTAAAACTGGAATACCCGCCCAAAATCCAGCCAAAACTCCCCAAAAGTCGATAGCTCTTTGTGGGGGATCAACGTGCAGGGTGCCATCGCGAGCCGTAGCCCTGCGCACTAGCCTGGTTTCAACGACTGGCAGGGAGCAAACTACGGCTGATATGGTACTGATAAAAGGGAGTAGTTTTCAGATGGGGTCGATTGACTTTTCCGACGCCAAACCCGTTCATACTGTGACGGTGAACACTTTCTGGATGGATACGCACGAGGTTACCAATGCACAGTTCGAAGCGTTTGTAAAAGCAACGGGCTATCGTACGGTGGCCGAACGCCCGCTTAATCCTGCCGATTATCCGGGTGTTCCAGCCGATAAACTCGTGCCGGGTTCGGCCGTGTTTACGCCCCCAACGCAACCCGTTTCACTACAAAATCCGCTGCAATGGTGGCAGTACGTAGCAGGCGCCAACTGGCGGCATCCACAGGGTCCGCAAAGTAACCTGGTAGGTAAAGCCAATGAGCCCGTTGTGCAGGTTTGCTACGAAGATGCTGCGGCTTATGCCCGATGGGCGGGCAAACGGTTACCAACCGAAGCCGAGTGGGAATTTGCGGCACGGGCAGGCCGGAAGAACGCAACCTACTACTGGGGCAATACCCTGAAACCGGCAGGGAAATGGGTCGCAAATATCTTTCAGGGCTCATTTCCTACCAAAAATACGCTCGATGATGGCTTCAGAACGACGGCACCTGTTAAAACCTTCCCGGCCAACCCCAATGGTTTATACGACATGGACGGCAATGTATGGGAATGGTGCAGTGATTTGTATCGCCCTGATTATTACCACAAAAGCCCCGCTGCGAATCCGAAAGGGCCTGCTGATAGTTTCGACCCCGATGAGCCGGGTACGGTAAAACATGTGCAGCGTGGTGGCTCGTTTCTGTGCAGCGATCAATACTGTATTCGCTACAAGGCTGGTAGCCGGGGAAAAGGCGAAACCACAAGTGCCAGTAATAATCTAGGCTTTCGCTGTGTTCGTACGGCCGAATCAACCCCTCAACATTTATAAAATGGACAATGAAAAATGAATAATGCACAATGCCATCCTTGAGTCGTTGACCACTCAAAGAATCATTATACATTTTTCATTATGAATTATACATTTTAACAAGTTCAGTTTTTTAACAATACCCCATGTAACTAAAAAAGCCAACCCTGTTGGAGCAGGGTTGGCTGGTCAAAACAAGGCTCGGAGGCAACCGAATTTGTGCAGTCGTTGGCACGACTGACACAGCACCCTATTGTTTATCTAACCAGTACAAATCAATGAAAAAAAGTTTTATTTTCTTACTATGGATTTGGACGCTTATCCAATCATCCGATCTTTTCGCCCAAGGTTCTACACCGGTTATTAATTCTACCGTTACGGGTAAGGTCGTGGATGCCAGAACGAAAGAGCCTCTGATCGGTGCAACCATTCAGATAAAAGGCATTACGAATGGATCCTCGACTGATGTCAATGGAAAGTTCACACTCAGAACCGCCCAGACGCTGCCTTTCACCCTTATTATTACCTATGTTGGTTACAAGACACTGGAAGTTGCGGCTGTTTCCAGCACAATCGATATTGAACTGGAGGAAAACCTCGGTCAGTTAAGTGAGGTTGTCGTAGTTGGTTACGGGACGGTGAAGCGCAGTGATATTACCGGCTCTATAGCCTCTGTTCCGCTGGAAATTAAACAACAGCCGGTTGTTTCACTCGAACGACTGCTTCAGGGCTCTATTGCTGGCGTGACAGTTACCCAAACCTCTGGCCAGCCGGGTGGGGGCGTAAGCGTTCAGGTCAGAGGAAGCAATTCCATTACGGCAGGTAGCGACCCCCTATATGTAATTGATGGTTTCCCGATCAACAATGACTACGGTGTTGCCGATGCCGGAGTTACCAACGGCCCCAAAATCAATCCGCTATCGTCGCTGAATACCGCTGATATTGAATCGATTGACGTACTTAAGGATGCATCGGCAACCGCTATTTATGGCTCCCGGGGCGCTAATGGTGTTGTGATTATTACGACTAAAGGCGGTTCAGCCAAAAAGTCATCCATCAGTTACGATGCCTACTACGGCCAGCAACAAGTGATCCGAACCCTCCCTCTACTCAATGCACGAGAGTGGTGGTTACTCCGAAAAGACGCAGCGATCAACTCCGGCAAAACGCCTACCCTGCCCAGTGTGTCGGGTTATTCATTGGATACTACGGGAGCAGGTACCGACTGGCAGGCCGCAGGCTTCCGCAAAGCCGCCCAGCAAAGCCATAGCCTATCCATCTCTTCGGGATCGGATAAAACGCGATTGGGTATTTCATTCAACTACTTTAAGCAGGATGGCGTACTGCTGAATACAGATTTCAAACGAATTTCGGCCCGGATTAATGTCGACCATAACTACAGCAAAAACCTTCGGCTTTCGGCGAGTATAACCGGCAGTAATACCAAAGCAAATGTAGCACCAGCGGCCATCGTAGGCGCTTTGATCTTAACACCACCGTCGCTGCCTGTTTACCAGAATGATGGTTCATTCGTTAAAAACAGCCCGTTCGAAACTGTCTATGCAAACCCCATCAACTCGCTGCTGAACCAGATTAATAGAACCTCCACCAACCGCTTTTTAGGAAATTTCTCGGCGGAATACACCTTTGCGCAGGGGCTGAAAGGGAAAGTTCTGGTAGGTGCCGATGTTGTTGATAATAAGCAGGATCGCTACCTCCCGCTCTCTACCTACGAGGGGCAGGCCCTGAGTGGGAATGCCCTGGTCGGCTCGTTATATACCACCAACTGGCTGAATGAAAACACGCTTAGCTACGACAAACAGTTTGGCAACAAACATACGCTTAATGCGGTGGTTGGGTTTACGGCTCAGCAATCGAAAACCAGAGGGGCTGTTGCAGAAGCGGCAGGCTTCACCTCCGATGCCCTTACCTTCAATAATCTGGGAACGGGTATTACTAACCGAACTCCCGCTTCGTCAGCCGTTGACTGGACACTGGCTTCGTACTTAGGCCGGATTAATTATGTGTATGATGAGCGCTATTTATTTACAGCCACTTTCCGGGCCGATGGGTCGTCGAAGTTTGGCGACGGGAATAAATGGGGGTATTTTCCCTCGGCAGCGATCGGCTGGAACATCAGCAATGAAACGTTCTTCAGTGAGGTTCGCCATGTTAGTTCGGCAAAACTTAGACTCAGTGCGGGGTCGACGGGGAATCAGAACATACCGCCCTATCAGTCACTGGCTCAGTTAACGTATTACCCGTATAACTTTTCGGGCGCTACCGTTTCTGGCTACGCACCCAGTACAGTGGCCAATAAGAAGTTGAGCTGGGAAAAAACGTTCCAGGTGGATGCTGGCCTGGATGTTGGTTTGCTGAACGAGCGTATCCGTCTGACGGCCGACTATTATTACAAAAAGACAACGGATCTATTGCTAACCCGTACCGTTCCCGGCTCATCCGGCTTATCGGATGTTTATAACGGGCAAGGCTCAACGACGTATCAAAACATCGGCGCCGTATCGAACCAGGGTATTGAGATAAATGTCAACTCCCGAAACACCACCGGCCCTTTTAAGTGGAACACCATTCTGGTTTATGCAAAAAATACGAACAAGATTCTCAGTCTGGGCGATGGGGTCGATCAGTATATCCCGTCCAGTTCAGCACCTTCTATTGCAAAAGTGGGTTACGCCCTCGGCTCATTCATTGTCTATCAAACGGATGGCATCATTCAGCAGGATACCAAACCCCTGACGCCACAGGCCAACAACAAACCGGGTGGGCAACAGTATAAAGATTTGAACGGGGATGGTCTGATTACCCAGGCGGGTGATCGGGTTGTCATTGATAACCAGATTAAGTTTACAGCGGGCTTGACCAATACCTTCAGTTACAAAGGGTTCGATTTGTCCGTTTTCTTCCAGGCTTCGGTGGGAGGGAAGCTCTACAATGTCAACCGCGCCAACCTTGAACTAGGAACTGGCTATACTAACTTCTCCAACGTACTGCTGAATCGGTGGACCCCAACCAACACCAATACGGACGTAAAGGCTGCTTACCAGGACCCCGCGATTACTATCTCCGATCGGTTTATTGAAGATGCGACCTACTACCGGCTGAAAAACGCTTCGTTTGGTTATACGGTCCCCAAGGCAGTTGCTACCCGAATTGGTCTTCAGAATGTACGGGTGTATGTATCGGCGCAGAATGCAGCTACCTGGACCAAGTACACGGGTTTCGACCCAGAGGTTAGTTTAAACGGGCAGAGCCTGATCAACCGGGGGGTCGACGACGGCATCTATCCCAATAGCAAGACCTATCTGGCAGGCCTGTCGATTACCTTCTGATTACTCCATTTACTCGTAAATAATCATGAAAAAATACGCCCACTTCTTACTCGTTCTGGCGGCTTCCCTTACCAGTTCCTGCAAGGAATTTTTGAACGAACAACCCGAGTCGATCATTGCTGAAGAGCAGTATTACAAAACGGAAACCGATGCAGTAACAGCCATCAACGCCGTGTATTTCTTTCTGAATACGGCACGCATACAATCGCCTTACAACACCTTATTCAATACGGGAATGAATATGGCTGGCGATGATGAAGATCCGGGACCAGGCGCTACGAACCCCGATGTCCGGTCACTGTCGGTTTTAGCCCATTCGACCAGTAATCTGCGGGTCTATGAACTCTGGCAACAGCACTATGCGGCCATTCGGAAAGCCAATGTGGTACTGGCCAAAGTACCCGCTATTCCGTTTGCTGTGGCGGCCACGAAAGATCGAATTCTGGGTGAAGCTAAGTTTTTACGGGCTCTCTATTATTTCAATCTGGTGCGTTTGTACGGTGACGTCCCTCTGATTACCGAGTATCAAAACTACGTGTATGCGTCTGATTATGCCGTTGCCCGGACCCCTTCGGCGGATGTGTACGCACAGATCGAGAAAGATTTGACCGAAGCGGCTCAGGTATTACCTGCTTCGTATAGCGCCCCCGACGTAGGGAGAGCTACATCGGGAGCGGCCAAAGCTTTGCTGGCAAAAGTGTACCTCATTAAAGCGTCCTTACCCTTAAAACTGGCCGAAAACTACCAGAAAGCCATTTCGAAAGCCGAAGAGGTCTTATCGACTGCCGATGGCGGCACCGGGACGTATGGGTATGATCTGAAATCCGATTATTCGCAGGTGTTCTTACCGGCTTATAAAAATGGGGCTGAGCATATTTTCTCGGTGCAGATGAAGGGGAACTCCTACAGCCAGGGCAACAGCGAAAACCCCCGAGCCATCTTTACCTCGATTCCTGGCCTGACCGGCAACTACGCCCATATGGTTCGGTTCTATACGGAAGGCAACGACAAGTTTTTTAGCATCTATAAGCTTTACAAGGCGTCGGACAAACGCCGGGATGTCACGTTTGTCCGAAACTTTACCAGCCCTACAAATGGCAGAAAATACGGTCTTCCGATTGTCAATACCGCCGTTACCAATGATTCTACCCCGTTCTGGCATAAGTGGTGGGACCCGGCCAATACGGCCGTTACCAGTAACTCGGAAGCCAATGTACCCATTATCCGGTATGCCGAATTGCTCCTGATCCATGCCGAAGCTGAAAATGAGGTGAATGGACCAACGGCCAAAGCGTATAAATCGATCAATCGGGTACGCAAACGGGCGGGTCTGGCCGACCTGACACTGGGCTTGACTAAGGATCAGTTTCGTGACTCGGTTTACCTGGAACGTCGGCTTGAACTGTCCTACGAATACCAGCGGTGGTTCGACCTGATTCGGGAAAAAGACGCTAGCGGTAATGGAATCCTGATCGCCAGCCTGCAAAAAGTAGGCAAGACCAATGTGGCAGCTAAGCACTATCTGTACCCGATTCCACAAACAGAAATCGACAATAATCCGAAGCTCACCCAGAATGCGGGCTGGTAAGGGTTCTCCCGATAGGTAGAGCCAACTGGTCAACGACTCTACCTATCAAATTCACCTTTTGGAATCACATCGAGACATGAATGTAACCCGATCAAATGCCTTACCCATGCGATACCTGGCTGGGGTAGTCATCTTTTGCCTGAGTCGTTTTATGCAGCCGGTATTCGCGCAGCAGAGACCGCTGAATGTGCTGGTTTTGTACTCCGATGACCAACGGTACAACACCATCCATGCGCTGGGTAACAATGCCATCCAGACGCCTAATCTTGACCGGCTGGTAAAACAGGGTGTTGCCTTTACGCGGGCGCAGACCATGGGTGGCATGCACGGCGCTTTATGCGTACCGAGCCGGGCCATGTTGCATACGGGGCGGTATTTGAACGATTTGCAAACCACGGGCGATGTGATTCCTGCCGGGCACACAACGTTGCCGGAATACCTGCAAACCAAAGGCTATCAGACCTATGCTATTGGCAAATGGCACAATGACAAGGCCTCTTTTGCCCGAAGTTATACAGGTGGAGCGGCCTTGTTTTTTGGGGGTATGCACACGGTAGACAAGGGTGGTCAGGAGCATCCGCAGTATGTAGATTTCGACCCCTCGGGGCAATATAAGGACCCCAACAAAAAGGCCAATACCTATTCGTCGGAGCTGTATGCAACCGAAGCCATTCGCTTCCTCGGCCAGCAACGCACATCGACAAAGCCTTTTTTTCTATACGTTGCCTTTACGTCGCCCCACGATCCGCGTACACCCACCGAGAAATTTCGCCAACTGTATCCGCCCGATCGGCTGAAGCTGCCTCCGAATTTTCTACCCCAGCACCCATTCGACAACGGTGAACTGTCGGTTCGGGACGAAAACTTACTGCCCCGACCACTTTCGGAAGCTCAAGCCCGCCAGGAACTGGCCCTGTACTACGGCATGATTTCGGAGTTGGACGCACAAATCGGTCGGATTCTGGATGAGCTGGACAGGCAGGGACTAACCCAACAGACGCTGATCGTTTTTGCCGGCGATAATGGGCTGGCCGTTGGAAGCCATGGATTATTGGGGAAACAGAATCTGTACGAACATAGTATGCGGGTTCCGCTGGTGATCAGTGGGCCCACCCTGCCGAAAAACCAGCGCGTCGAAGCGCTTACTTATCTGGCCGATATTTTTCCGACGGTGACGGGTATTCTTGGGTTACCGAATCCCCCGACGGTGGAGAGTCAGAGCCTGCTCCCTTACATCAATAATCCCAGGAAAAAGGGACGTCAGGCCGTTTATTATGCTTATCGGGATTTGCAGCGAGCCGTTCGGACGGATGATAACTGGAAATTGATCCGGTATAACGTCAAAGGTCAGCAAATTACCCAACTGTTCGATCTCAACAGCGATCCTTACGAAACAAAAAATCTGGCCGATAAACCAGCATTCGGCGCTAAAAAACAGCAACTGGAAACACTGTTAATCAGCGAAATGAAACGTTATCATGACACGCTGGATATGACTAAACCCAATTGGGGGAAGCCACTGTAATATACACAACGGTCCGCCATCGATTTTGCTGCCCAGCCGTTCTGGCTGTATCTGACGCAGAGGGGAAATAGGGATTATGGTTATAGATAACTACTTGGAAAACATACAATGAAAGCAACGAAACGACTGGCTGGTCTGTTAATGCTGGTCTCTTTTCTGGGAAAGGCACAAAACCCTGCCGACCGCCCGAATATTCTCTGGATTGTCAGTGAGGACAACAATACCTCACTGATTGGCTGTTACGGGAATCCGTATGCCACAACGCCCAACATTGATCTGTTTGCCAAACAGGGCATTCTGTACAAAAATGCATTTTCGACGGCTCCGGTTTGTGCCCCCTCGCGCAATACACTGATTACGGGCATGTATCCGCCCTCGCTGGGTACCGAACATATGCGCAGTACGTATCCCGTACCCTCGTTCGTGAAGTTCTTTCCGAAGTATTTGCGGGAAGCGGGCTATTACACGACCAACAACTCAAAGAAAGACTACAACACGGTCGATCAGACAGATGCCTGGGATGAGTCGAGCGATAAGGCGACTTACAAAAACCGTAAACCTGGTCAGCCGTTCTTTGCCGTATTCAACCTATTCGTCTCGCACGAAAGCGGGTTGCATCAGCCACTGCCCTCGCTGCATCACGACCCCGAGAAAGCACCGATTCCACCCTATCATCCCCGTACGGCTGAGTTCAAACACGATTGGGCACAGTATTACGATAAGGTCGAAACAATGGATAGTCAATTTGGTAAGCTGCTGAAGGAACTGACTGATGCGGGTTTGGCCGAAAACACCATTGTGTTCTACTATGCCGACAATGGCGGGGTGCTGGGACGTAGCAAACGGTTTATGTACGAATCGGGTCTGCACGTACCCCTCATTGTTCATCTGCCGAAAAAATATGCCCATCTGGCTAAGGCCAAAGCGGGTTCGCAGACGGATCAACTCGTTACGTTCCTGGATTTTGCACCGACTATTCTAAGCCTGGTCGGCATCCCTGTTCCAGCTTATATGCAGGGTCAGGCGTTTCTGGGTAAGCAGCAGAAGTCGGAACATCAATATGCGTACGGATTTCGTGGGCGAATGGATGAAGCGATTGATTTATCGCGGTCGGTGCGGGATAAGAAGTTCCGCTATATTCGAAACTACCTGCCGCACAAGATTTATGGTCAACACCTGAATTACTTATGGCAAGCGCCATCGATCCGCTCCTGGGAGGCTGAATACAAGGCGGGTCGATTAAATGAGGTTCAATCCCGTTTCTGGCAGCCCAAACCGGCGGAGGAGCTCTATGATGTGGAGGCCGACCCCGACAATATTCATAATCTGGCAACGGACCCGAAGTACGCCAAAGAACTGATTCGCTTGCGGAAAGCCAATGACCAGTGGCTTCGGCAAAGCAAGGATGTGGGCTTTATTCCCGAAGCCATGCTGTCGTCCATTGCCAGCCAGGAACCCGTATACGACTATGCGCACCAGGGGGAATACAACACGGCTCGGGTCATTGAAACGGCAACGCTGGCGTCATCGCGTAACCCGGCTCATGCCGCTGAACTCATCAGGCGACTAACTGATACCGATCCGATTATTCGGTATTGGGCGGCTACAGGCTGTACCGTACTGAAGCCTGTGGCAGCTAAAGTACCCCTCCAGAAACTCCTTCAGGACCCCGAGGCATCTGTCCAGGTTGCTGCGGCCGAAGCGCTCTATGGACTTGGCGAAAAGGCTGTAGCCATCCATGAACTTAAAAAGGCCTTGACCGATCAAAATCGTCTGGTTCGTTTGCAGGCCCTGAGTGTACTGCAAAGCCTGGGAAATGATGCGGCTCCTGCTTTACCAGAAGTGAAGGAAATTGTGGCTAACGCAGCCAAAGGCTATTCAGTCGATACGGCGTATGACGTTCGGGCAGCCCAGAATCTGGTCGATCAGCTAAATCCATAAATTACTTCAGTCTATGAAAAGCTATCGTTGCCTCTGTTCGCTCTCCCAATTCTAACCGGAGCCTGCCTTTTTTAACCAACCTCATTCATTGGCTCGATCCCCGAAAAAGACCCACTCCCCGATAACTATGAAACGAATTATTCTTTGCCTGACACTGTCGGCGCTCACGCTCAACGTGTCGGTCGCTCAGCAAAAAAACAAACGATCGGCCAGAGCGACGGCTGAAAGACCTAACATCATTCTGGTGATGGTCGATGATCTGGGCTACTCAGACTTTGGTGCCTACGGTTCCGAAATCAATACGCCCACCATCGACAAACTGGCCAGTGAGGGACTGCGACTCCGGGAGTTTTATAATAATTCCATCTGTGCCCCCACGCGGGCCTCGCTCATTACCGGGCAATACCATCACAAGGCGGGGGTTGGTTATTTCAATGTCAATCTGGGTTTGCCTGCTTATCAGGGCTGGCTCAATAAAGAATCATTGACGTTTGGGGAAGTGCTCAAACAGGCAGGCTACCGTACTTATTTGTCCGGCAAGTGGCACGTCGGCAATGATAGCCTGTATTGGCCCAACCAGCGCGGCTTCGACCATTTTTACGGTTTTATCAATGGGGCCAGCAACTACTACGACATCAGCCCGTATAAAGATCATGTGCCCCCTGTCGAGCTGGTCGAAGACAATAAACGGATCAATCTGGAACCGGGTAAATACCTGACCGACGAGATTACGAATCACGCTATTTCCTATATCGACGAAGCCACAAATAAACCCGCCAAATCGACCCAGCCTTTCTTTTTGTACCTGGCCTACAATGCTCCCCACTGGCCCTTGCAGGCTCCTGCCGAAGATATTGCCAAATACAAAGACCGGTACGCTATCGGCTGGGATTCGCTTCGGAAAGAACGACTGGCCAAACAAATAAAACTTGGCATTGCAGATTCCAAGCAGGCCATTGCCGCCCACGACCCGGAGGTGGTCCCCTGGCAGAGCCTGACTTACGACGAACAGCAGCTCTGGCAACGGAAAATGGAAGTGTATGCCGCTATGGTCGATCACGTAGACCAAAGTCTGGCGCGTATTCTGGCCGAACTCAAGCGGCTTAAGGTCGATGATAACACGTTGATCGTACTGATTTCGGACAATGGCGCGCAGGGCGGTCTGATTCCGACAGGTCGTAAACGGCCACGCAGTTCAGGCCCCATTGGTTCGGCAGGTTCCTATGATTATCAGGAGCAAAACTGGGCCTACGTATCGAATACACCGTTTCGCAACTACAAAGCTACCCCCTACGAAGGAGGCATCAGTGCGCCGTTCATTGCCTGGTATCCGAAGAAAATTAAAGCGGGCACCATTGCGAAAGGAACCGCCCATCTGATCGATCTGGCCCCGACGTTTTATGACCTGGCTGGAGCGAACTATCCCGAAACATTCAAGGGCGTAAAAACCAATCCGCTGCCTGGCCTGAGTCTGGCGAATCTGCTGTTCCAGGGGACAGAACTTCCAGCCGAGCGGCCTATTTTCTGGGAGCGGGCAGGCAACCGGGCGGTTCGTCGTGGTCAGTGGAAAATCGTGTCCATTTTCCCCCAAAACAAATGGCAGTTATTTAACCTCGAAACCGACCGGGGCGAAACCACCGATCTGGCAGCCAAACATCCGGACATTGTGGCTGACCTCAACGCCGAGTACGAAGCCTGGGCCAAGCGTACCGACGTAGAGCCGTATGAAAAACTCCAGCTTCGGCCCATTAGCCAGGGGGCGCCCAACGGTAATGCGGGTGCCAATCCAAACCGAACAGCCTCCCGAGTCGAATAACCACCGCCTGACAAAACAGACCATGAACTATAACCACATTTATAAAACACTTTGGGCCGTTGCGACGCTCTGTGCCACCATTACGCAGGGAATTGCCCAAACGCCAAAGCCCGCTGCCTCTTCCCGGCCCAACATCATCCTGATTATGGTCGACGATATGGGGTACTCCGATCTGGGGTCGTACGGTTCCGAAATCCAGACGCCTAACCTCGATAGACTGGCTAACGAAGGGTTACGGCTCCGGGAGTTTTACAACAACTCCATCTGCGCTCCTACGCGGGCGTCGCTCATTACAGGCCAGTATCCGCACAAGGCGGGGGTTGGCTATTTCAATGTGAACCTGGGTTTGCCCGCCTATCAGGGCTATTTGAACAAGCAATCGCTGACATTGGGCGAGGTGCTCAAACAGGCTGGTTACTCGACCTTACTTTCCGGCAAATGGCATGTGGGGAACGATAGCCTGTATTGGCCTAAACAGCGTGGGTTTGATCATTTTTATGGTATCCTGGGTGGTGCTTCCAACTATTTCGATGCCGATCCGCTGCCCATCGGACGGCCTTCGCCCGTGACTATCCTGGACGATAACAAGCGGCAGCATCCTAAACCCAACTCCTTTTATTTTACCGACGAGATCACCCGGCACGCTGTTGATTTTCTGACCGAACAGGCGAAAGAAAGCAAACCTTTTTTCCTGTATCTGGCCTATACGGCCCCACACTGGCCGTTGCAGGCATTACCCGAAGATATTGCCAGATACCGGGGCAAATACGATGCTGGCTGGGATGCACTCCGTAAAGAGCGACTGGCTCGCCAGGTCAAATTGGGTATCATCACCCAAAAGCTGGCCGATGCAGCCGCTGCCCGCGATGCCGATGTGCCGGAATGGGATGCACTAACCTACGAGGAAAAACAACTATGGAAGGCCAAGATGGAAGTGTATTCCGCCATGCTGGACCGCGCCGATCAGGGAATTGGCAAGGTGCTGGATAAACTGAAAGCACTTAAAAAAGACGACAACACACTGATTCTCTTCATTTCCGATAACGGGGCTCCTGCTGAGGACGTTGCCCACTGGGGAGCCAAAGCGGGGCGTAACACAGGCCCGGTAGGTACGGCAGGCTCGTTTGAATCCCAGGGTAAAAACTGGTCGTATCTCTCCAACACACCATTTCGGTCGTTTAAGTCCTTTGCCTATGAAGGCGGTATTCGTACGCCATTCATTGCCTGGTTTCCCGGTAAAATTAAAGCGGGTACGCTGGCCCGAGGGACTGGTCACCTTATCGACCTGGCCCCAACGATCTATGATGTTGCTAAAGCTACATATCCCACGTCTTACCAGGGAGTGGCCAGTAATTCGCTGCCGGGTAAAAGCTTGACAAACCTGCTATTCAATGGGCAGGAACTGGATGCTCAACGACCGCTTTTCTGGGAATGGGCAGGCAATCGGGCCGTTCGTCGTGGTAAGTGGAAGCTGGTATCCATCTACCCAAGCTATCAGTGGGAACTGTATGACCTGGAAAGCGATGCGGGTGAGACGCAGAATGTAGCCGCCCGAAATTCCAACCTGGTCGATGAGCTATCGGCGCTCTATTTCGATTGGGCCAAACGAACGGATGTTGTGGATTACGATAAAATAAAGCCTAAGGAGCCACTTCTGCCAACACCGAAAAAAACGTCGGTCGGAAGCCGAAATTTCTAACCTGTTCCTAATCAGAAAATGCGATGAAACGGCTGATGTATATCCTGATACTATTAGACTTGTTAATCGATAGGATTAATCTAAAAACATTCTTGTATAACCGCAGCAAATCAAACCTTCCGAAGCTGAGTATGAGGGAGGTAATCTACCGCTGACGACCTCGAAAATTGGCTTGTTCTACGGCAAGGTTCGCGCATTGCGAGACCCGTATGTTTTCGAGGAAGGCCGCAACGGGTATCTGTTGTATTCGGCTGCGGGGGAAAATGCAATAGCTATAGGCCGGTTGATTTTCAAGGATCGCTCAACATCGGATAGTCTTTCACGAAGCAACTAATTTTTATTTCTTTTAATCATATAGAACCATGAAAAACAGAGTCTTATTACTGTTCAGTCTGATTTTATTTGTTAGCGTGAGCCTGAGCGCCCAAACGCTGACTTTCGATGCGTTTGAAGCAAAACTGCACCAGGCTGGTAGCCGGGCCCAAATTCTGGACGCTCGTTCGGAAGAGGAGTACACGCAAAATCACCTGAATGGAGCGGTTAGCTTCAGTGTGGCAGATCAGGCTGATTTCGCCAGAAAAATTCAGAAGCTGGACAAGAGTGCCCCGGTATTCATCTACTCGATTGCCAACGGACGTAGCGGTCAGCTCGCCAAACAACTGAGGGAAGCCGGATTTGCCGATGTAACGGAAATTCCCGGTGGGCTTAGCAAATGGATTGGGCTTGGGCGTCCGGTCGAATCGACGGTTGGATCAGGATTATCCCTGACTGATTATCAGGCATCGCTAACGTAGGATAAGCTGGTGCTGGTGGACTTTGGGTCACGCTACTGTGGTGCCTGCAAGAAACTGGCGCCGACAGTCGATGAACTCGAAAAAGAGCACGCATCAACAATCAAGGTCATTCGAATTGAAGCGTATGAGAACAAAGAACTGGTGAAGCAGCTGGGTATCACGTCGCTGCCTACGCTGGTGTTATACAAAGGAAATAAGGAGTTCTGGAAAAAAGCGGGAGTAACCCCCAAATCCGAAATCCAGGCTAGCATTGCCGAAGCCCTGTAATAGCGCGGGTGGGAACCCACGATTTTCTGGTGAATCCATCCGGACAATTTAGTGTATACCTAAGGCCTGTACCAACCGGGTCAGGTCTTGGGTATACACTAAATTACCACGTTATTAACAAGCATACGAAAGTGAATGAATACTGTAAAATGAGTAATGGTTGCAACAGGTAGCTGACGGCCAATTTATTAGCTATTATTCGTTTTCTAATCCGTTCTTATGACGTTTCATAAACATCCAATCCGTATTCTTTTTTGTCTGACCCTGGCCAGTGCGTTATCGGTTGGACTCATGTTGCCCCCAAAGCAACTTCAATCTACTTCGGATATCCGTCAGCACACTGCCCGACCCAATATCGTCTTTATTCTGGCCGATGATCTGGGGTGGAAAGATGTCGGGTTTATGGGCAGTACGTTTTATGAAACGCCCAATCTGGATCGCCTGGCGGCTCAGGGCATCCGATTTACGAGTGCCTATGCAGCAGCGGCCAACTGCGCGCCCAGCCGGGCCTGCCTGTTGTCGGGTCAGTATTCACCACGGCACGGCATCTATACCGTTGCCAATGCGGATCGGGGTGACGCCAAAACCCGCAAACTAATGCCTGTAAAAAACAACGAAGTGTTGCCCGACAGTGTCTATACATTGGCCGAAGCGCTGCGTGATGCAGGTTACCAAACGGCGAGTATTGGCAAATGGCATCTCGGTAAGTCACCGGAGAGCCATGGTTTTTCCTATAGTCGTGCCGGTGACCAACGGGGAATGAACAGGCATTTCAGCCCGTATGGTATTCCAAATTTACCCGATGGCCCTACTGGTGAATACCTGACAGACCGACTAACGGACGAAGCCCTGGCTTTTCTTGACCAGACACAACAGAAGGCGAATGCAGCCAGGCCATTCTTTTTATACCTGCCATTTTACGCTGTTCATACCCCGTTGCAGGCTCCCGATTCGCTGATTACGAAATACGAACGAAAACCAAAAACACCGGGCCAGAACCACACTGCGTATGCCGCTATGATCGAATCGCTTGATCGTAATGTAGGCCGGGTTCTGAAGAAACTGGATGCACTGGGGCTGGATCAAAATACCCTGGTAATTTTTACGTCCGACAATGGCGGCATCCGGTCCATTTCCCGGCAAGACCCGCTACGGGCTGGAAAGGGGTCGTATTATGAAGGTGGTGTCCGGGTTCCGTTGGTTGTACGCTGGCCGGGTACGATACGGGCAGGAAGTACGTCGCAAACCCCTGTCATCAATCTGGACTTTTATCCTACTTTTCAGGATATACTGAAATTGCCTAACCCGAAACAGCCTTTGGATGGCATCAGTATCATTCCGCTGTTGACGGGTAAATCGGTGCCCGAACGTCCATTTTTCTGGCATTTCCCGATCTATCTGGAAGCCTATGACCCAAAAACGGATGGGGGCCGCGACCCCTTATTTCGTACCCGACCCGGTTCCACTGTCCGGCTGGGCGACTGGAAGTTGCACGAGTATTTTGAAGACAATGGGGTTGAACTCTACAATCTAAAAACCGATCTGGGCGAACAGCGTAATGTAGCATCGGCGAATCCGGCAGTCGTTAAAAAGCTCCATAAACTGGTGCAGGACTGGCGTACGAAACAGGCAGCCTTTATCCCAACGGAACCCAATCCGGCTTATGTGGCTCCGTAAATTGGGTAATGATTCGATTTACGGGCTTGAGCAGATAGTCTTGTATAGCTCCGCTAAAACATGGCTTCTTTTGCCGTTAAGTAGTTAGTCGTTGTCCGTTGCTTACCCATCAGGTAAAGAATCGTCTGAACATGAAGCAGTTCCTATCCATTGCGTTTTTTTTACTGTGCAGCAATTGGGCGAAAAGTCTGGCGCAAACACCGGCCCGGCCTAACATAATCTTCTTACTGACCGACGACCATCGATGGGATGCGCTGGGTGTAATGGGAAATCCCATTATCCAGACCCCCAATCTCGATGCATTGGCAAAGAAAGGCATCCTGTTTAAAAACGCGTACGTAACAACCGCCATCTGCTGCGTCAGCCGGGCGAGTCTGCTGAGTGGACAGTATATGTCGCGGCATAAAATCAACGATTTCGATACCCCATTCAGTCCGGCGGCTCTGGCACAGACCTACCCTTTGTTACTCAAAAAAGCAGGCTACACCATCGGCTTCATCGGTAAATACGGCGTGGGAGCGAAAAATCAGCCGAGTGCCGAGTATGATTACTGGTCCTGTACGACAAAAACACAGCCCGATTACGAGGTACTCAATGCCGAGGGGAAGCGGATTCATGACACCGATACCATTAGCAACGCTATTCAAGAGTTTCTGGGTACGCTTTCCAGCAAAAGCCATTCCAGACCGGGTCCATTTTGTTTGTCAGTCAGCTTTAAAGCTCCGCACGAACTGGATGGCGATCCCCCAACGTACGTAGTACAGTCACGGTATAAAGACTTGTACAGCAACGTTCCGATTCCGCAGCCGCTGACCGCCGATCCGGCGTACTGGAACCGTTTTCCTGATTTCTTTCGGACCGATCAGAATATTGCGCGGGTACGCTGGAAGCCTTTGTTATCGACCCCGGAGCGGCATGCCGAAACCGTGAGGAATTACTACCGGCTGATTACGGGCGTCGATGAGGCCGTGGGCAAACTGGTTGCGCAACTAAAGCAATTGGGACTGGACCAGAATACGATCATCGTGTTTATGGGCGACAATGGCTTTTATCTGGGTGAGCATGGACTGGAAGGTAAATGGTATGGGCATGAAGAGTCGATCCGTGTACCCCTGATTATTTATGATCCCCGACTACCTGCTTCTCTGCGTGGGGTTGCTTCCACGAAAATTGCCCTGAATATTGACATCGCCCCCACGGTACTGGCGCGGGCTGGTGTACCCATTCCGGCCAGCATGCAGGGAATCGATCTGATAGGTCATACGCAGGAAAAGAAGGCAACTCGACCGGATTTCTTCTACGAACATACGTTTATGGGTAGCCCCCGGCTTCCAAAGGTAGAGGGCGTCGTGAGCCAGAACCTGAAGTACATGACGTTTATCGAACATGGGTATGAGGAGTTGTATGATACGGCTCACGATCCCCACGAAACAACGAATCTGGCTCAGAACCCCCGCTATGCTCACCAACTGGCCACTATGCGGAAGCGGTACAAAACCCTGAAACTGGCTGCGCAATAACTCATGAAACATCCAATCGTTTACGGTCTGCTGCTTACCAGCTTGTTCATGGCGATGTCCGTACGAGGTCAAACAGCTTATTCGGCAGCCAGTCGACGGCCCAATATTATTCTGATCATGACCGACGATCAGGGGTACGGCGATTTCGGTTATTATGGCAATCCGTATGTAAAGACACCGAATATTGATAGGCTGGCAGCCCGGAGTACCCGCCTGACCAATTTCCATACGTCGCCGGTTTGTAGTCCTACGCGGGCCAGTTTACTGACGGGCCGGTATCACCAGCGAACGGGTGTCCACGACACCTATAATGGTGGCTCCATTATGGCGACAGAAGAAGTGACACTCGCTGAAATTCTGGCCGAAAATGGCTATCGGACGGGTATCGTTGGCAAATGGCATCTGGGCGACAATTACCCATACCGAGCCTCGGAGCAAGGCTTTTCGTTTTCATTGGTGGAGCATGGTGGCGGCATCGGACAGCCGGGCGATCACCCGGATAACTTCTTCCGGCCCGACAGCAGTTATTTCGACCCCACCCTTTTCAGGAACAATACCCCGGTTAAAACAAAGGGGTATTGCACCGATGTGTTTACCGACGCGGCACTTGATTTTCTGAAAGCTAGTCAGCAAACGCGCGACCAGCCGTTTTTTCTGTACGTTGCTTACAATGCCCCGCACGATCCGTTGCAGGCCCCCAAGTCCTATTATGATCAATACAAAGAGCTGGCATTCAATACATCCTTCGATCAGCAGGCAGGCAAAGACTGGGCTACGATGACCGATAAGGACAAAGAGGACGCACGCCGGGTGTATGCCATGGCCACCAATATCGACGATAACGTTGGCCGGATTCTGGCGCAGCTAAAAGCCTCGGGTCTGGAAGATAATACCATTATCCTGTTCACGACGGACAATGGCAACCAGCAGCTGCGGTTCAATACGGGATTCAGGGGACGTAAAAGTAGCGTCTATGAAGGCGGGACTCGTACCCCATTTTTCATTCAGGGCAGCTCTCTTTTTCCTGTCAATAAAGACATTGACACGCGCGTAGCCCACATCGACATAGTGCCAACACTATTAGAAGCTGTACAGATTCCCAGACCAGCTTCGTTACAGCTCGACGGCGAATCGGTTCTCTCCGTCATGCAGGGTAAGACAACAGCCAGACGTACCCTTTTTTACAATGCCTGGAACCGGGGCTGGCCTGAACCCTATCGAAACGCGGCTCTGTACCAGGACGATTTCAAGCTGGTAGCTATTAATGCCGATGCCCAGAAACCTGAACGCTTCGAACTGTACAATCTCAAAACCGACCCGTACGAACGGACCGATCTGGCATCGGCCAATCGCACGCTAGTCAATCAGTTACGGGTAAAAATGGACAGTATCTTCGCCGACATATCCGCCAGCCCAAACCTGATAACCCGGCGGCTTAGCCTGGGCGACCCGCACGAAAATCCGACCGTGCTGACTCGTCAGGACTGGACGGGCCTGGTCAACAACTGGATAGCCGACAATGGGTTGGGCTATTGGGCCGTACGGGTTCAGGCAGAAGGTTATTACGACGTTCTGCTGCGGTGTCGCCCTGTAAAAAAAGGAAGCCGGGCGTTGGTTCGGATAGGGCCAACCCAACGAAGTGTACTGGTTTCGGAAGAGGCCAGCACCGAAATACGTATTCCCCACGTGTATGTAAAACCGGGCGACTATTCGCTCGAATCCTGGTTGGAAACGGACAAAGGGATGCAGGCCCCATTTTACCTAACCGTGCAAAAACAATAGTTCGCTATGACACCGTATCGATATGCATGGCTGCTTTGCCTGATCACCATCTCTGGCTTTGCGCAGAATAAGGCTGGCAACAGGCCTAATATTATTGTTGTTCTGGCCGATGATTTGGGCTGGAGCGAATTGGGTTGTTATGGCAATCGATTCAATCGAACGCCGAATCTGGACCGATTAGCGGCAGGCGGCATCCGCTTTACACAGGCTTATGCGACGGCCCCCGTGTGTACACCCACGCGCATTGCGTTAATGACTGGACAACATCCGGCCCGGACGGGTATCACGGACTATCTGGATGCCAAAGACGAAAAATTTCTCTCTCCAGCCTACACAACGCTCAACGAACAGCTAAAAAAAGCAGGCTATCATACCGGTCTGATCGGAAAATGGCATCTGACGGGCGATTATGGCCAGAAAAAGGGCGAACCTATGAAACACGGGTGGGACGAAGTGATCTGCTCCGAAACCGGCTATATTGCCAATGGCGACTATTTCCATCCGTACTTCTTCATGCCCGATGTTGCTCCCAAAACGCAGGGTGAATACCTGACGGATCGGCTGAACGGTGAAGCGGTCGATTTTATCAAACGAAACAGCCAGCAACCTTTCTTTCTATATCTGTCGCACTATGCTGTTCATACCAGACTGGCCGGGAAACCCGATAAGGTGGCGAAATACCAGCAAAAACCACAGGCAGGAACCCGGCAAAACAATCCTGAACTGGCAGCCATGCTGGAAAGTATCGATGAGGGTGTCGGACAAATCAGGGCTGTATTAAATGAGTTGAACCTAACCGACAATACATTGATTCTGTTTACCTCCGACAATGGGGGCGAACTCAATGTGACCACCAACGCCCCGTTGCGGGGTGGTAAATCGGAACTGTATGAAGGCGGTATTCGCGAACCCTTCATTGCCTGCTGGCCTGGAACAATTAAAGCAGGAATCGTTTCGGACCAGGTAATTAACACACTAGATATTTACCCTACCCTGCTTGACATCACATCGATAAAACCAGCTGCTAAGTTGATCCTTGATGGGGTTAGCCTCAAATCCGTGTTGACAGGAGCGACAAAACCCACGCCAAGAACCCTCTACTGGCATTACCCACTCCCCAGGCCGCATTTTCTGGGTGGTCGTTCAGCGGGCGCCATTCGGAGCGGAGATTTTAAACTGATCGAGTACTTCGACACGGGGCAGATTCAACTCTTTAATCTGGCCGACGACCCGGGAGAACAAACTGATTTGTCAGAAACGCAACCGGCTCAACGAACTCAATTACTGAACCAGCTGCGGGAATGGCGACAAAAAGCAGTCCGTGATTTTCAAACGGCTATAACCTCCCTTAATTAATCATGAAAACGGCTATTATACTGGCGGCAATCATCAGTGGATGCGTTCTGCTGGGAGCTATTCCATCCAAACAATCCTCCATTCCTTCCGTCGCGCCAAAACCAAATATTGTCCTGATTATGGCTGACGACATGGGCTATTCTGATCTGGGCTGTTACGGTTCCGAAATTCCGACACCTAATCTGGATAAGCTGGCGCGTGAGGGGGTTCGGTTTACACAATTTTATAATACAGCCCGCTGTTGTCCCACTCGCGCGGCCCTGATGACCGGTTTATTTCAGCATCAGGCTGGCATTGGCCACATGACAAAAGAGCCAAACAACCGCATCGACTATGACTATGGCGTTGATGGTTATCGGGGCGAACTGAACCGGCATTGTGTTACGATTGCCGAAGTACTAAAAACGGCTGGGTACCACACGTACATGGCTGGTAAGTGGCACCTGGGGTCCAGCACCCCAGATTTATGGCCACGCCAGCGGGGCTTTGATCGCTATTATGGATTGCTGGCCGGTGCGAGCAGCTACCTCGATCCGATTCAGCCACGGGGTATCTGGCAGGATAATGAACCCGTCGAAAAAGTGAGCCAGCCGTTCTATACAACCGATGCCTTTACCGATAATGCCCTAGTGTTTCTTAAAGAACAGAACGATCAACAGCCGTTTTTTCTATACCTGGCCTTTACGTCGCCCCACTGGCCACTGCATGCCCTAAACGAGGACATTGAACGATTCCGAGGGAAATACCGTCAGGGTTGGGATGTACTTCGTGAACAACGCTTCCGTAAACAGGTGAAGGAGGGCATCGCTACCAAAGACTGGGGGTTGTCTGCTCGTCCAGACATTTACCCAGCCTGGGCAGAACAGGATACCGCCAAACAACGGGAGATGGATTACCGTATGGCAGTTTATGCAGCACAGGTGTATCGAATGGATCAGAACGTCGGGAAACTGGTTGACTATTTGACGAGGTCAGGCAAGTTAGCCAATACATTGCTGGTCTTTCTTTCAGATAATGGTGCCTGTCAGGAAGGGGGCGTAGTGGGCGGTGGTGCCCTAAGCGACATCAACGATCCTGCCAAAGGGGGAGCTATTTCTTACGGGGGCGTATGGGCTAATGCATCAAACACCCCGTTTAAAGGGTTCAAGCATGTTTCCTACGAAGGCGGCATTGCTACCCCATTAATCGTCCATTACCCGGCCAGCATTAGCAGGCAGAAGGGTAAAGTTGTTACAGCACCGGGGTATCTGATCGACATTATGCCCACGTTTATTGAGGTGAGTGGAGCCACCTATCCGACCGAAGCCAGAGGGCAAAAAATTTACCCAATTGAAGGCCGGAGTTTACTACCCATATTAACCAGTGGCACGCGCCAACCACATGAATTCATGTACTGGGAACACGAAAACCATCGTGCCATCCGGTATGGAAAATGGAAAGCCGTAGGGGTTATTGGAGCCCCCTGGGAATTATATGACCTGGAGGCCGACCGCACCGAACAGCATAACCTGGCAGCAAACCATCCTGACCTGGTGAAAAAGCTTGATCAGCAATGGAATACGTGGGCAAATACTCACAGCGTCTTCCCAAAGGGAACGATGAAAGCTGATTTCTCCAAAGAGTGGAATTTCTTTAAAACAGTTGAGTAGGCAACGGCTGAAGGAGTTTAAGAATGAATTTTATTCATGATTTCAACAAAAATAATTCGCTTTACTAATACATAAAAAGCACTCAACTTTGATGCAATTAATCAAACGCTAAAGAACGCAGACGATGAATTCGCAGAAAAGTAAATTGCTCGTGCTCAGCTTCTATTTGATCATGCTGAGCGTTGCAGGTATGGCCCAGTCGCCCGATCAGAACATTCCGGAAACGGAAGAAGAAAAACCCTATGAGATAAGCGCTTATATGGGATCGAATCGAATCGTTAACCTGATGGTTGTCGTTCGTCAGCTAAAGGGCGTTACACTCAAGGTGAAAGATCCAACGGATACCATTCTGCATGAACTCCAACTGAAAAAGTCGCCCAGAGCCTACCATATTAAATTGAATTTTGAGGACAGCCAATCAGGTCAATACCAACTGGAAATCAGTGATGGTCGTAACTTACTGATCCGCCGAATTGAGGTAGTTGATGTCCCTGCCATTGAATCCCAGCGATACATTACTTTCACGTCGCCATTTATACTGTAATAGTTAGAAAGGACTAAAACACCATGTGCCCGCGTCAGGATGGAGATAGCCTGGCAAACAGTGGAATTAATGCATAGGGAGTAGAATCGGACGCTGTTCAACTACCGGAGTGGGACCTGTACATTATAGGAGGAGGTTTGATCGATGGTGGTAGCCAGTAAGAGCACGGCCGGTTTTCCGTTGTCGAACCAGAGTTGAGGGCGTTCCAGGTAACCAACGGGTTGTACTTTACCGTCGGCCCAGCGAATCTGTAGCGTCGATACCAGCGGGTGTTTCGCCAGATTCCAGTCGAAGCCGTCCCGGGAATCAAATAAAACCAGTGACCGTCCTGCCGACGTAAACGCGCCGTGCATGTCTTTCACGATTGCCCAGTAGCGGTCGCCCTGGTACCAGATGAACGGATCTTCGGCGGGGAAGTCAGTACCTTTGGCATTAAAAACAGTCTGGGGAGATTTGGTAAACGGGCCTGTCGGGCTATTGGCCGTAGCAACCATATGGACCACCGGCCCGCCAAACACGCCAGGTCTTTTTTTGCCAACGGCTTTGTACACCATCAGAAAGCCCCCATCGGGCCGTTGCGTGATCGATGGATTGCTGGTCAAAAGTGCATCGGGCGCTGTGGAGTCGGGGCTTACGTCAATCAGTGGTGTGTCTGTTCGTTTCCAGGGACCTCCGGGGCTATCGGCTACCGCAACACCGATACGCTGATTGTTGCGGTGTACGAAGTTGAGTGTCTTCATATTCTTGCCGTCGCCGGTATTGCCCATATAATACAGGTAGTACTTCCCGTTGAACGCATGAACGGTTGGGTTATGTGTACAAAGACCATCCCAAAACTGCGAGCCACGAGCGGGCAACGCTACATCCTGAAAGACATAAGGCCCCAGGGGGTCGGAAGCCGTAGCATGAGCCACTTCAGAATGGGTCACCCAGGCATTAAAGCCCAGGCTGCGTTTCCAGCGGGAATAATACAGATGACAGATGCCATCGTTGCCGCGAACCATTGTGCCACACCAGATAAAATAGGCCGAATCGCTCATAACCGCTGTGGTCGGTACGGGCTGTAGCATGGCCTGTATATTCAAATCCGTTGCTTTGTCAGGTTGACGGGTAGACACCGTTCGGCAACCCGATACGGCCAGTAAACCTGCACAGAGCAGGCTCATTACATAGTTCGTATAGTTCATACGTAATCGATCAACGAATGGAACAAACAGCCTGACTCCCCAATCCCCAGTAGCCATACGACGCCCTAAGCTGTTTGGTAACGCCTGTCGGAACGGTGTAAGGGGCTGTAAAAATGCCTGTATCAGGCCCTGTTTCCTGGACAGCTACTTTTACCGGGGCTTTATCGTCCAGTTGAACCAGCACCCAGCCTGATTCGGTTTTAGTGGGGTCGAGGTTAAGGGCCGCTTTGAGTTCAAGACGTACAGCCTGACCCGCTTTGGCCATCGCCAGTGGATTTTTGCCCCGGTTGTCCAGTATTCGAACGGTTTGGGTGCCCAATGGGGCAAAGGTGAGTGTCGCCATCCAGCCCCGATTCGAGATTGCCCAGCCTTCCGTGGCGTAGGCGTTTTGCCCAATATGATCGACCTGCCCTTCGCTCGAATTCGTGGCAGCGGCTGTTATGCCTAGTCGTGGAAACTGGGCGTCGAGGGGGGTACCATCGAGCGTGCCGCGTACTTTACCAAGCATACCATAACCATTGGGGTGGCTACGCGGCCAGCCGTGTTCGACGCCATCCCAATAGCCGTTGATGGCCAGCCGGTCGGCACTTTTGTTGCTTAGATGCGCGCCGATGGGGTTTAAGCCAAAGACAAAGTTGACCTGCGACCAGCCGATGTCCCGCAGCTCCCGATCGCCCAGCAGGTAGGCCACGGCAAACATGGAGCCGCCAAGGGCAGGGGCTCCACCCAGTTCCTTGGTGCGAGGGTGCGCCCATTCGGTATCGCTGTGTACGCGGTACTGCCAGAAATTGGCCGTCTTCTGCTTCATGTGATCGCGCCAGGCCATCAGCTTCTCGCGGGTACCTTCAGGCGCTTTGTCGGGAGCCACCAGCAGAAAGAACGCCAGTGCCTGTGGGGTAATATGTTCGGCATTTCGAATCCACCACATATGCCGGGGATTGTTGAAATCCCAGTTTTTGATGATGTCTTCAGCACTCTCCTGGGCCCAGCGCAGGTATTGGTCGGGTTGCCCGTCCGCTTCTTCTTTCTCGGAGAGATACATATACAGATTGCTGAATACCGACTGCCCGAAGGCATTACCCATCTCGTTGAATTCCTGAAATCCTTCGTCGACCCATTTGTTGCTGTATGTCCAGTGGCGGACAACTTTATGGCGGTCGTAGGCCTTCCACCGTTTACGGCATTCATTCCGGTACTTGAGGTAGGTTTCGCGGGCCAAATAAGGCTTCAGGAAACTATGGTACCCTGCACAAACGGCTGCCAGCTGGTCGAGGGTATTCCAGTAATCGTAGGTCATACGTGGCTGGCCTTCATAGCCCAGGCTTCCATGCCGGTTGGCAACCGGGCCGTTGTAGTCGACATGGTGGTAGGCAAATTCACCGTGCCAGAGAATCAGGTCGATCAGATCCGCCGTTTTTTTGTCGCCCAGCTCGGTCGTCCAGCGGTCAAACAGGGCGGGATTCGATGCGTAAAAGAGCGTTTCGAAGGTAGTTTCCAGTCCATATGAACCCTGGTCGCGGGAGGGGCCGCCCCCATACACCTTGGCTTCGTTGGAATGTACGGGGTCTTCGGAGCCTCGTACGTCTATGAAGAAGTCATAGGCCAGCTTCGACGAAATTCCTTCGATGAGGTGGTCGGCGATGCGAAACGGGACCGACGGCTCGCGCCCTTTTATGGAAACAATGTACTCCGCCTGGCCAGCGGTGGGATTGAAGGCTGAAAAATCACCGGCCCGATCCTTGATGGCTCCATTGAAAACAACCGCTTTGTCCGATTGCCGGATTACCTGAAAGGGGGTCCCATCGGCGGCTTCGTAGCAGACAAATCGTTTCGCTTCGCCCCGGTTGTAACCGGCCTGATTCACTAAGGGGATCGCCAGGGGTTTGGCCGGTTGGGCTATTCCCTGTACCGTGCAGGCAATCAGTGCAAACAGAATCAAATACTTCATTTGGAATAAGATAAAGGGACAAAAATGTTCATGGCATGGGCGCGTTTCTGAATGCCCATAGCGCCAAAGAGGAGTCGGGGTACGCCTTTCTCGGTGTACAGACAAGGCCGTTCGAGCTTATCGTCAAATGGTTGACCGTTCGTCTGATAAACGGTCTTGCCGATCACCTTTGGGTAAGGGGCAGGCTGCCAGTCATAGCCATTCGGTGAGCGCATCAGAGCCAGACCCTTATCGCCGGTAAATTTTCCTACTACATCGCGGACAATGGCGTAAATGGTTCCTTTGTACTGCCAGAGGTAGGGGTCTTCTGCCACCATCCACTCACTGCCCCGGTCGCGGGCTTCGAAAATGGGTGTCAGGTGCTTGACAAACGGGCCCGTTGTGGATTGGGAAAAGGCCACCCCAAACCGGACCTTACCCCCTTTCAGGGTGTTGTTTTTTTCTACCTGTTTATACACCAGAATTACCCGGCCTGTTTCGTTGATGGTCACCGCCGGATTCGATACCAACAGGGCGTCGTTAGCGGTACTATCCGCACTCACGTCAAGCACAGGCCTGTCGAACCGTTTCCACTCGCCTTCCGGATCATCGGCGATGGCGACACCAATTCGCTGGTTGTTCCGGTATTCCCACCAGTTCGGATTCTCATAAGACGTATGCGGTTTTACGTACGATTTGCCCGTTGAGCCCATGTAGTACAAATAGAAGCTGTCCTTGTAGGCAATTACGGCCGGGTTGTGGGTGCAGACGCCGTCCCAGAATTGGTTTCCCCGGGCGGGTAGCACTACTTTTAGGTGACGGTACGGACCCTCAGGCCGGTCGGCACGAGCCAGGGCAATCTCGGAATGCGTAATCCAGGCTTCATGGCCTTTGTCGCGTGGCCAGCGGCTATACAACAGGTAAAATTTGCCGTTTTTTCCGTTGATCACCGATCCGCACCAGATGTTGTAATCGGGCAGCAGAAAACGATTGGCTTCCGGAACAGGCTGTACCAGGGCGCTCATATCAACGCTGTCCATCGAAACGAGCCAGCCGTTTTTATCGAGTTTCGGTGGCTGGGCCTGAACCAGACGGACCATCACTACGAACATCAGGACAAGTATGTACTTCATGGAATCGGTACGGGAAGTGAGTTTTTATACAGTCTTTTAGGTTGAGGATGGGTGGCGAGGCCCGGCTAGCGTAAATACGGGTTTAAATGTAGTTGATGCCCGGCAACCAGCCGAATCTGTTTTACCTGCCCGCCATATCGAACGGTAACCATTCCAGTCCGGTCGGCCGTCAGTAGCGCCTGACGAAGGACACCGTTTTTCCAGCGTATCGCCACGGTTACACCACCCCGCGCCCGTAATCCTGACACCTCTCCTTCGGGCCAGGTAGTGGGCAGGGCGGGCAGTAAATCCAGTTCGCCGGTATGGCTTTGCAGCAACATTTCGGTTACGCCTGCTGTATAGCCGAAATTGCTGTCGATCTGAAACGGTGGCCCCACCCCAAAAAGGTTCGGATAGGAGCCACCCTCATCGGAGTAGCCGTTATTTTTCAGGTCACGAGGAGTTACCAGCCGCTGAACGAGTGCATAGGCCCGCATCGCATCCCGAAGCCGGGCGTACAGATTGATCTTCCAGGCCGAACTCCAGCCAACACTTTTGTCGCCCCGTGCATTGAGTGATACCAGAGCCGCCCTGGCCAAGTCGGGTGTCGATAACGGCCGGATCTGGCGGCCCGGATGGACGGCGAACAGGTGCGAATTGTGCCGATGGCGATCTTGCGGGTCGTCAACGTCGTCCATCCATTCCTGCAACTGACCCCATTTGCCGATCTGCGGGCCCAGCAACTGGTTTCGCATCGTTTCGATCGTCGTGCAGTAGTCTTTATCGACCTGGAGTACGTGAGCCGCTTCGAGGTAGTTCGTGAACAGATCATACACGATCTGCTGATCGTAAGAGACTCCCGGGTAGTCAGAAACATCCTTTTCGTTTCGCCCGGGCCCATGTTCCGGCGACCAGCCGTCGGGAGTAATCAGCTTGCCGTTTTTTCCAGTTACCAAATGACTTGCCCAGTATTCGGTGATCGATTTGAGTAGGGGATAGGCTCTCGCTTTCAGGAACGCCGTATCGCCCGAGAAGGCGTAATGTTCCCAAAAGTGCTGGCTAAGCCAGGCACTACCGGGCCGATGGATATGCCAGCCAGAGGTACCGCCCATGGTGTTGTTGGTGCTGTATATAATCCAGCCTTTATCTGTTTTCAGTGCGGGGTCCGGGGATTTTTTCTGAACTCTGGCCAGGTTTTCGACCCAGTCGAACAGGGGCATATGGCATTCCGGCAGGTTGGTTTGCTCGGCTAACCAGTAGTTCATTTCCACGTTGATATTCGTTGTATACTGCGAATACCAGGCTGGCTTCAGTTCGTTGTTCCACAAGCCCTGTAAATTGGC
>Ga0209933_1000636_pt1 | contig 55681 bp, 44 predicted proteins | sample ThiBiot_300_biof_FD_183944 | JGI IMG/M metagenome (GOLD analysis project Ga0209933, IMG submission 183944) | Wastewater bioreactor microbial communities from Cape Town, South Africa - Thiocy_cont_300_biof (SPAdes) | ecosystem: Engineered > Bioremediation > Thiocyanate > Unclassified | place...
CAGACGTTTCTGGTTATCAGTTCGGGCACGTACAACTACACCACGGTTTCCATAAACCAGAACTTCATCGTCGTCGGGCAAACTAGGGGGAGCCAGCGAGCCTCCATTTGTAGGCTGACCACTATGACTGATATAATTCTGAACGTTTTCGTGGGTAATTTTTCCGTATTTCTGATAATGCTCCAGTAGTGATTCCAGAATGTCACTAATCCGGCTTATCTCAGGCGTGGTTCCCTTGATGCGTATTTCGTTACCGCGCGAGATAATTTTGCTCATGGGAAAGGCAGCTGCCACTTCCTTGATGTTATTATTCTCGACACCCAAAAAATCGATGAGTGATATATTGTCGAGAGTGATGACTTTTTCGACCAAACGATGAATAGGTTTAATGTGTGATTCCGAAAAGTAAGCGATTTCTTTACTTGTACAACGCATTTTCTCAAAAATTTATTCGCTCGCCCACATTTCTTACTCAAGCCGCCCAATCGATACCATTCCCCATTTTTCAGGAATAAATTTGTATCTTTCTGACACACAGTTCACAGCTCATCATTCCTCCTTTATACGCCAATACGACCCAGAACCGTTGCTTAAAAACTCTATTTTTTTTGCCGTATCTTAGTAGCAACATTACCAGAATGTTACGAACAATTTTTCGCTCTGAACTATATACGTCACATCCAATAGGATTTGCCTTATGAAGCGTTAATTTCGTAAACTTGCGGTGAGACAATGGAGAACAACGCACGCCCGAACCAACACCTTCGTAAACCTTCTGCCTTCGCCGGAGGTCGTCAACAGGCAGGTAATCACTGGCTCGACACCGGCCTCGGGAAATTACCGCCACAGGCTCTGGACCTTGAAGAAGCCGTTCTGGGGGCGTTAATGATCGAAAAAGATGCATTATCATCTGTTGTTGACATTCTTAAACCCGAGACGTTTTACAAAGAAGCACACCAGCGGATTTACAATGCGATCCTGACGCTTTTTGGCAATTCTGACCCGATCGATTTGTTAACAGTTACGCAACAATTGCGTAAAACAGGTGAAATTGAGATGGTTGGTGGTGCTGGATACGTCTCTGAATTAACCTTCCGGGTCAACTCAGCTGCGAACATTGAATACCATGCCCGGATTGTTTCGGAGCAGGCGCTCAAGCGTGCGCTGATTGCCATGTCGTCCACGATTCTGCGCGACGCGTACGAAGATACCACCGACGTGTTTGAGCTTCTGGACCGCACCGAACAATCCCTCTTCAAGATTTCGGAATCGAACATCAAGAAGAACTATGCCGACATGAGTACCATTGTTCGAATGGCGCTTAATGAGCTGGAAACCAAAAAAAATCAGGAGGGCTTAACGGGTGTTCCTTCGGGATTTACTCAACTCGACCGGGTCACTTCGGGCTGGCAACCTACCGAACTTATTATTCTAGCAGCAAGGCCTGCGATGGGAAAATGCCTCGGTAAAGGCACTAAGGTTGTCATGTTCGATGGGTCACTGCGGAAGGTCGAGGATGTGCAGGAAGGTGATCTGCTAATGGGTGATGATTCTACCCCTCGCCGTGTGCTTAGCATTGCCCGTGGCCAGGAACGTATGTACTGGGTGCATCAAAACAAGGGCATTAGTTATCGAGTCAACGAAAGCCATATTTTATCCCTGAAACGTAGCCGTACGGAAGGGCCCTATAAAAAAGGGGAGGTTCTTAACATTACGGTTCGGGATTACCTGACTAAATCGGCCAAGTTTAAAACGAACTACAAAGGCTATAAAGTGGCTGTTCATTTCCCCGCACAGGCAGTCCCTCTTGATCCTTATTTCGTAGGACTCTGGTTGGGAGATGGTCATTCCTATAGTTCTCGAATTACGAATATTGATACTGAGGTTGTCGATTATTTGAAAGGGTACGCCGATGACTTAAATCTGACACTATCAACGTATCAGCAAGTTGGTAAAGCACCGAGTCACGCCATTACGACTGGTCAACGAGGTGTACGATCTTCCTTCAATGTACAGGAGCAGTTACGTGGTTTATCAGTAATTGAAAATAAGCATATTCCACGTGCTTATCTCATCAATTCAACTGAAAACCGGCTAAAATTACTCGCTGGTTTAATTGATAGCGATGGGCATTATCAGGAAGCCTTCAATTGCTACGAGATCACTCAGAAGAATAAAGCGCTGGCCGAACAACTGAAATATCTGTGCGATACACTGGGTTTCCGTTGTTCGCTCAAGGAAAAGCAGGCAAGTATCTCTTCCCGAGGGTATTTATCAACTGTTTACCGATTACGGATCTTTGGAAATCTTGATACCATACCTGTACGAATTGAACGTAAAAAAGCGCGCGCTCTCAAAGCAAGAGCTGATTGGCGTGTAACCGGAATACAGGTCGAATACGATAAAGTCGATGACTACTACGGCTTTTCGATTGATGGCAATCGGTTGTTTCTACTGGAAGACATGACTGTTACTCACAACACGGCATTTGTGGTGTCGGCTCTTCGGAATGCAGCAGTCGATCACGGCAAGGGCGTCGCCATCTTTTCACTGGAGATGTCGTCCGTGCAGTTGGTAAACCGTCTTATTTCGGCTGAAGCGGAGATCGACTCAGAAAAAATTCGGAAAGGAACGCTGGCTCCGCACGAATGGACCCAGTTACACCATAAAATTCAACGGCTAACCGAAGCTCCCATCTTTATCGACGATACCCCTGCCCTATCCATTCTGGAGCTTCGGGCCAAGTGCCGTCGATTGAAAGCACAGCATGATATACAAATGGTGGTCATTGACTACCTCCAGCTCATGTCGGGCGATTCGTCGGGCCGGGCTGGTGGCAACCGTGAACAGGAAATTGCATCGATTTCAAGAGCGCTGAAAAACCTGGCGAAAGAACTAAACGTTCCGGTTATTGCGCTTTCGCAGCTGAGCCGGGCGGTAGAAACGCGGGGGGGCGATAAGAAACCGCAACTTTCTGACCTTCGGGAATCGGGATCTATCGAGCAGGATGCCGACATGGTTTGTTTCCTATACCGTCCTGAGTATTACAATATTACACAGGATGAAAACGGCAACTCGACAGTCGGTATTGGCGAAGTGATCATTGCTAAGAACCGAAGTGGCTCGCTCGATACTATTCAGCTACGGTTCATCAACAAGTTCACCAAATTCTGTGACCTCGATTCGTATTTCGAACCCGTTCAGGCACAGGGTTTTGGCGCAAATGTTAATGGCCTGACTAGCTTCGATGCTCCTCCGTCGGCAGGGAGTGTGTTCAAAAGTAAGGCCAACGATATGTCGAGTTTTGGCAATGCAGACCCAAGTCAGGAGACGCCGTTCTAATAGTAGCTATTTTCTTTTATCCGCTATTTTTGTCGAGGCTCTCTTCATAGGGTATGAAGGCCTTATCATTTCCGTTCACTCTTTACTAAACAGACTATGAAATTTGCTGGTTTACTGGCGGCTTTACTTCTTAGCTTCGCCTTTTCAACCGAAGCGCAATCGTTACGAGGCCTCGACAAAAGCCCGATGGATATGGCCTATTATCCAGACGATTTTGCCCACGATCGTAAGTTTGCTCCTGCTAAAGTGGGCGATAAAGTCTACGCCCGCGTTACCTACAGTCGGCCCGCCAAAAACGGGCGGGAGGTCTTTGGTAAACTCATTCCGTATGGTAAAGTGTGGCGAGTTGGTGCAAACGAAGCGACCGAAATCAAGTTTTTTACCGATGCAACCATTCAGGGTAAAAAAATTAAAGCGGGTGTGTATTCGCTATATGCCATTCCGACTGAAACAGAGTGGACAATCATTCTGAATTCTGATCTGGACCAATGGGGTGCTTATAGCTACAAACCCGAGCTGGATGTATTACGGGTAACGGCTTCCGTCAAAAAAACTGAAAATGTGGTGGAAAATTTTACGGTTCAATTTAAAAAAGCCAAAGACACACCAACCGAGTCAATCATGATGCTGGCCTGGGATAATGTGCAGGTTGATATCCCCATCACTTTTTAACCCATCTTGCAACTCTACTAAAAAAGCCGGTTCTGCATAAGAACCGGCTTTTTTAGTTCGAAACTATAGCTGATTAAAAATTCGGCTTAAGCAGGTATTTACTGTAGAAATCATCAATAACCTTGACGGCTTCAGTAGGCGTATCCACCACATTGATCAATTTCATATCCTCTGGGTTGATATTATGTTCTTCGCCCAGCATTACATTGTTGATCCAATCGATAAGGCCCTGCCAATAGGACCGCCCAACCAGCACAATAGGGAAACGGGCAATTTTTCGGGTTTGAATCAACGTCATCGCTTCAAAGAGTTCATCAAGAGTACCCATACCACCGGGCATAACTACAAACCCCTGTGCATACTTCACGAACATCACTTTTCGAACAAAGAAAAAGTCGAAGTTTATGCTTTTATCGGGATCTATATAAATATTACTATGTTGCTCAAACGGTAGCTTGATGTTAAGACCAACCGATTTTCCGCCCTGCTCAAAGGCACCTTTATTACCGGCTTCCATGATCCCTGGTCCTCCTCCAGTAATGACGCCATAGCCATGCCGCACTAGTTTGGCAGCAATCTCTTCAGTCATTTTGTAATATTTGTTGTCGGGCTTGGTACGAGCAGAACCAAATATCGATACACAGGGGCCGATCTTGGCTAATTTGTCAAAGCCTTCAACAAATTCGGCCATTACCTTAAAGATCACCCACGAATCAGCCGTTTTTATTTCATTCCAGTCATGATCTGTAAACGCTTCTTTTATACGTTGTTCATCGGGGGTAAGGAGTAACTCGTCGCGCTTGGGTAAGTCTGTTGCAATGCGTTCGGTGCTCTGCGCTTCAGAGCGGTGAACATTCTCTTTTGTTTCTTCCATGTACATCAATAAAAAAGGCAGTGGGCGCAAAACGTACTCACTAGTCAAACACTATATAACCCGCTCAACTTACTCAAAAACTCGGTTCAAGCTGAATGAATGCTGGGTTTTTAATAGAGCGGATTACTATAACGACAATTTGGGGTAAAACGTTTCGCATATACAAAGCTCCAATCACTTTTACTTTAAGCCCAATACGATTCATATACGTTAATAACCTATTGCCGAAAACCGCTTTTACCAAATATCATCTAATTACTAGCCTACGGTTATTGAATTTACCGATAATCAAGGTTTCGATTGTAAAAAAACCGAACATATGGCCCATTTTGACTAAAAAATCCCTAATTTTGCGCTCTGATTTTCATGAACCGACAAAAATTTAGTTTATACAATCATGGCAGTAACAGAATTAAAGCGCAAAGCTCGTCGGAATCGGGCGATTGCTAACAATAAAACGAATGCAATTAAGCAATTGCTCCGCAAACCTATCATTAAGAATGTAGATGTAGACGCCATTAAGGCATCGTTTGCTGAGAAGAAAGCAGCCTAACCAATCAGCTGACTTTTATACGAAGGGTCTTTCTTATTTTGCCTCGCTTTTTCCAAGCGGGGCTTTTCGTTTTTGGAACATGCGTGTCCACTCACGGTCCCGCTTTTTGAGTTCACGACGTACAAACCGACGATAGTCAATCTGAACCCGGTAGCGAACTGCCTGCCCAAATAGCAATAATCCGCCATTGATAAGAATGAGGCTATAGGTTCCCCATAAAAACCACTGCCGAAAAGGAGCCCCTGACTGATTGGCTTCGGCGGCTACACTAAACACACACAGACCTATGCTAAACAGGATTAGCCCCAATGAGACGACAATCAGCCCTTTTGTTCGGGTGCTCATGCGTTTAACTAATCGTTGGCCGGGTGGTTTGGCAAGCTTGTTCATCAACTTAGGCGTCTTTTAGTACAGTAACACCTGACAGACTAATTTCGTTGACAAGTGCTCCTTCTTTGGCGAATATAACGAGTTTACAGGCTTTTCATTCGCCATTTACAGCGACTAACCAGATAAATTGAAAAATCTGTGATCACTTAACTAAATTCTTATACGTTTCATGGTTAAGATGGATAATCAATACTAGCCCCGGTCTCTCTAAACTCTTTCGGTTCCCGTATCCGCTTCCAGCCCTCAGTTAAAAAGCCAATACCATATCCGAGCAACTGAGTAAAAGCAGCTTGCACACTCAATAATCCAATTGTCAGACTTTTTTCTTTTCGAGTAGCGTCGATTAGAATAAGTATGGCAATCAGCCCTAACAAACCAACTGCTATCCCAAATAATATGTGACTGATGAGTGCCCACAGCGGAATTGACAAAACAAACAGTGTAAACAAAGCCGGAATGGCATGCACCAGCTTCAGCTCGCCGGGATAGTACCGCGAAATATTGATTCTGGCACGTCCAAAAAAGCGGAGTTGCCGAAAAAACTGGCCAAAATCGGTTCGACGTTTGTGATAGATAAACGCATCAGGAATTAGCCCCGTACGGAAACCATTTTCGATGATACGAATAGCGAACTCAATATCTTCACCCATGCGCGTCAGTTTATACCCTCCGATTGTTTCCCATACGTTGCGGGAAAGTCCCATGTTGAAGCTCCGTGGATGGTATGTTCCGCCGAGGTTCTTCTTACTGCCACGTATGCCCCCTGTTGTAAAGGGTGATGTCATCGAATAGCTAATTGCCCGCTGTATGGGAGTAAAATCGGGGTGAGCTTTATCAGGTCCGCCATACGCATCCAGCTTATCCTGGATGATACGTTCATTCACAACGGCAAAATAATGGTTCGGTACAAGCGCATCGGAATCAAAAATCACAAAATAATCACCTCTTGCTCGTTCGAAACCGTAGTTCCGGGTAAACCCCTGCCCCGAATTCGGTTTAAAGAAATACCGGATGTCCAGTCGGTCACGAAACGCGTTAACTACCTCATCGGCTTTCTCTCGTGAACCATCTTCAATCACAAGTACTTCAAACTGGTTATACGTCTGTTTCGTCAGGCTTTCCAAAAGCTCACGTAACTCGTCCGGGCGATTGTAAACGGGTATGATAACGGAAAAGAACATCAAGCATTAAGTGTAAAATATGAAAAGAGCAACGTGCCCGAAAGCTTAGTTGGGTATTTAGTTAACCGCTTGTTCACGCTGCACTTTTTAAGCCTACTTATTTTATCACTTCCAGAAGACTTTCTTCGTTGGCCTGAATGATCTGGTCCACCAGGTCATCGGTTAAGGCAATGGACAGAAACAGACTTTCGAACTGTGATGGGGCCAAATAGACACCACGATCTAACATCGCATGAAAATATCGGCCAAACAGGGGCACATCACAGGACTTGGCATCCGAAAAGTTCGAAACCGGCCGCCCGGTCATAAACAAGGTAAACATGGAGCCAATATGATTGATAGTATAGTTCAATCCTGCTTTCTGTAAGCCCTTGCGAAATCCGTTCACTAGTTTATCCCCTATCGTTTCCAGGCGCGTATATACCTCAGGATGTTCGTTTAGGTAATGCAGCATGGCCATACCTGCCGACATAGCAATCGGATTACCGGACAATGTACCAGCCTGATAAATAGGGCCAGCCGGTGATACCTGATTCATAATATCAGCCCGGCCACCATAAGCACCCACCGGCATACCTCCTCCAATGATCTTCCCCATTGTTGTCAGATCAGGCGTGATACCAAAGCGCTCCTGAGCCCCTCCTTTTGACAGGCGGAATCCAGTCATCACCTCGTCGAAAATCAGTAGAGTTCCGTACTTATCACATAACGAGCGAATGCCTTCCAGAAAGCCAGGCTCTGGCAATACACATCCCATATTACCGACAACCGGCTCCAAAATAACGGCAGCCACCTGGTTCTGATTATTCTCCAGCAAGACTTCAACAGCCGCTAAATCGTTGTATGGCGCTGTCAGTGTATCGGCAGCTGTTGCTTTGGTGACCCCAGGGCTATCAGGCACCCCCATAGTCATGGCTCCACTACCAGCCGCAATCAGGAACGAATCGCCATGCCCGTGGTAACAGCCTTCAAACTTGATAATTTTATCTCTCCCGGTAAAACCTCTGGCCACACGGATAGCAGCCATCGTTGCTTCCGTACCCGAATTTACCATCCGGACTTTCTCGACCGATGGCACCATGGCCGTGATCAATTCAGCCATTTCGACTTCTTTACGCGTTGGAGCTCCAAACGAAAACGAGTATTGGATTGCGTCACGTACCGCCTTTTCGACCGGCTCAAAAGCGTGGCCCAGAATCATCGGCCCCCACGAATTTATTAATTCAATATATTGACGTCCATCTTCATCATAGAGGTAAGGCCCCTTAGCTGATTTGATAAACAGTGGAGATCCGCCAACTGCCCGGAAAGCACGCACAGGAGAGTTTACCCCACCTGGAATAAGCGTTTTCGCCTTTTCAAATAATTGTTCGCTCGTTGTCATTTTTACGAATGATAGAATGATTGAGTGATAGAATGATTGAATAATTATATCGCGAGTCAGAATAACAATTCAATCATTCTATCACTCAATCATTCACTAATTAATTTTGACCAGTTTCCCATCTTCAAATTTTACGATGGGAACGACCTGGTTTTCGTTAGCTTGTGTATAATCAAATCCAGAAAGAATATAATCATCCGTATCGGATCGCAACATACTTCGGTTGCGTGACAGCAGGGTGTTGCGGGCTAATTGACGCCCAAAGAAAAGCATCATATCATAGCCTTCACTCGCAAACACAGATGGAATGGTATTCCGTTTAGCAACATATTGTTCCTGAAAACTAACCACAGGTTCGCGTGTCGTATCAATGTAATCGGGGTAAAGCAGATAAATCTCCCGCCGGGCGAAAGTCGAAGCCGGTATACGATAAAAATCAAAAGCGGAAGCCGTAGCCAGGAGCGGTCCACTCACATGACGCCGGTTGAGAGCATCTAGGATTCGAGCCCCTTCTTCGTCATTACTGCTGGCGAAAAACACATGCCCCATTGGAATAGCCTGGGTTGTCGATACCGGACGGGACGAGCTTACACTGGCACTTGCATTACCGGTCAATTGCATCGCATCGGCCATGGCCTGTGCGCTACCGCTTAGTTTCCGAACATCAATGAGTTGATAATTCTGCTGTTTCAGCTCGTTAACATAGGTCATTGCCAATAGTGAGTCTCTTCGCGATGCACCAAAATAGACCGCCACCCGACGGCCACTATTCAGACTCCGGGCATGCTCAGCCAATTTTCTTGCCTGCTGGTTGAGGGACGGTTGTGCCAGAAATGAGAGTGGTTGGTTAGTTACCAAATCATTGCTGGTTGCAATTGGGTTCAGCAACACAATATTACTTTGGTTAGCGTATGCTGATGCAATGCGATTCGGCTCGATATAGAGCGGCCCAATAATCAGATCTGTTTGAGCAAATGCGGGACTATTGACCAATTCAAGGGTTTTGTTGGCGTCATTATCGACATCATAAGCGAACAGATTGACTGTAATACCCTCTTCCTGAAGCTTGGTTTTCGCCATTTTGATCCCGTCGTAAAGATCGTAAACGTATTGATTGGACCGAGTCCGTTTATCAGAATTAAAATCATCCAACCGAAACGGGAACATTACAGCAATGTTATAATACCCTTTTGCCCGGTTGGCTCGGGTAGGCAACGTTGAACGACCGACTGTTGACGTGCCTGCTGTGGAAGGTGATGTGACAGGTTGCGTAGTCGCTACTCCCGGAACACCAAAGCGATTGGTAAGGCGGTCTGAAAGTTCCAGATCATCTTTATCACTGGCTGTACGCTGAATTAGGTCAATTAATGCCAATCCTACCGCCCGATTACTTGGGAAAGCCTTGTTGAGTTCCTTTAGGCGTTTTAAATCGGTAATTTTTGGAATGAAAGCCTGTTCCAGTTTCGACACATCAGTACGTAAAGCCGGATCATTGATCTGCTGGAGAGCCGTCAATGCGTCTTCATACTCGCCCGTTTCCATCGAAACAGCCGCTAATAAGTAATTGGCTTCACTCATCTTTCGCCAATTGGGAAAGAGGTCCATCAATTGCTGAAGTGCCAAACGAGCCTGGGTGAAATTTTTCTGCCGATAAGCTGCCAGTGCATAATAGTAGCTGGCATACGGTGCCAATACTCCCCGCTGCTGGATAAGCCCGTTCAGTTCTGTTTTTGCCCGATCATAATCGCCAGCAAGCACTTTTTTAACGGCAGCGCTATACCGTTTCTGCGCTTCTGTAGAAACCTGAGCCTGAGCTTGTCTAGGCAGCTGGATGAACAATACCATCAAGCTAGCCAATACATATACATAGTTAACCAAACACAATTTATGGGTCATGTCTTTTAGGTTAATGCACAAAAGCAACGCGATGGCGTTGCTTTTGCTATCAAAAGTCGTCAGTGTACGGCCATTAGTCAATACTTTTTTAACTAATGGAAGCTGTTTTGCGACTTATTTTTTAGTTCTCGCTTTTCGTTGGGCCTCCTCAGCTTGCTTGCGAGCCTCTTCGGCAGCTGCCAACTGCTTTTGTAGCAATGCCTGGAACCCACCAGGTTTCTTACCCTGACCCGAAGCGTTCTTCCGACGATTTTCATCCAATACCGCCTTAATCTTATCTTCATCGACAAACCGACGAATAAGTTGCTGTTGGGTAATGGTTACAATGTTTGATACGAAGTAGTAGAACGTTAAACCCGCAGGATAGGAGTTCAGTACGAACATGAACATGAGCGGGAATATGTAGCTAAGGGCTTTCATATTCACAGGCCCCGGCTGCGTTGGCGTGGTCTGGTTGTTGTAATATGCGTACGCAATGGAAGAAGCCGTCATCAGCACCGTAAACAAGCTCAGGTGGCTACCAATAAATGGAAGCGTTGGAAACTTCAGGAAGGCATCGTAGGTCGACAGATCACTTGACCAGAGGAATGCCTTTTGCCGAAGCTCAATCAGGTTTGGGAAAAGCATGAAGAGCGCAAACAGAATCGGCATAGTAGCCAGCACGGGCACGCAACCACTCAGCGGGCTTACGCCTACTTCCTGATACAACTTCATTTGCTCAGATTGCTGCTTGGCCATATCATCGCCCACACGCTCTTTGATCTCATTGATCTCTGGCGCTAACACCCGCATTTTCGCCATACTTACATATGACTTATAGGTTAACGGGGTTAGAAGCAATTTCACAAAGACAACCAGGGCCACAATCAACAGGCCATAATTCGAGATAAACTTCTCCAGGAAGTTGAACACTGGCACGAAGAAGTACTTGTTGATCGGTTTTAGAATTGAATATCCCAAATAGACGTTCCGATCAAATTCTGGTGCTATACTGCCCAGTAACTGGAACTTATTCGGGCCATAGTAGAACTTGTATTGCCCTTTACCCGCCTTCACGTCCGCTATAGGCAACATGACATCAGCAATAGCCGTTTTCACAACACTACTGTCAGCGGGGTCGACCAGCGTTTTAAAACTGGCTTTGGTCATAGGGGCATTTTTATCGATGAAGCCCGACAGAAAGTATTTATGTTTAATCGTAAACCACTGAACAGGCTCTTCGAGGGTAGCTTCCTGATTGCTTTCGCCTTCGGCCAGATTCTCGAAGTTTTCATCGGCGGTCAGGTAGTTGATCGTAGCGGCTCGGCGGTTGTTTGCCAGATCGTTTTCATACTGACGCATCTTATCTTCCCAGAAGAATCGGATATCTCCATTGCCAACCGTGCTGGTCAGGCCATTTAATTTCAGATCATAGTCGATCACATAACCTTCGGATGGAACAGTATATACCTGCTCTACCGATTGGCCCGGTGCCACTTCGGCACGAAAAACAATTTGCTGATTCTGTCCACTGACCTGACCCGTTGACGTCGTTGTCTGGTAATACAACTGATGCAGATTAACCTTGCCCTGTTGGGTAGGCAGTTCCAGGAGAGTTTTACTACTTTTCTCATCAATCAGGACAAGCGGCTTCTGGTCGAAGGTTTTGTAGTTTTTCAGAACTACTTCTTTTACCCGACCACCCCAGGTGCTGAAGGTTACTTTAATATCTTTATTTTCAACGGTAATGTCACGCGCTTCTCCGGTAGCAACGGCGGCAAAATCACCAAATTGAGCTTTGGCAGCGGCCGAATCGAGCGGTTGTTCTGCTTTATTGATGGCTGCTTCGGCACTGGAAGCCGACTTCGGTTTCGTGGTTTGTGTTTTTTGAGCCGGTTCCTTTTCGGGAGCGGGTTTCGGTACCAAAAGCTGGTAGCCGACCAGCATCGCCAGAATCAGGACAATGCCAATGAGTTGATTACGATCCATTATTTGTGTTTTCAGTCTCCAGTTTTCAGTTCTCAGTTAAAAGTCGGACATCCGGACGGGAAACTGAAAACCGAAAATTGAAAACTATTTTTCCGCAAAATTACAGTAATCCGGGCGGTTAATCAACCACGTCGGCAGTTTCTACACGGGCGGCTGCAATATCGGATGAAGTAGGCGGAGCAGCCTTTTTCTTTTGATTATAAATCAGGGCAGCCTTTACAAACTTAACAAACAACGGATGCGGGTTCATTACGGTGCTTTTCAGTTCAGGATGAAACTGAACTCCAACAAACCAGGGGTGTTTAGTTTGCGATAACTCAACAATCTCGACCAGCCCCGTTTCCGGGTTGATACCTGTTGGTATTAACCCGGCTTTTTCAAAAGCAGCCAGGTAATCGTTGTTAAATTCGTACCGATGCCGGTGTCGCTCGCTGATCTGTGTTTTGCCGTAAATCTGGTAAGCCAGCGAGTCCCGTTTCAGTTTGCAGGTGTAAGCACCCAGGCGCATCGTTCCCCCTTTATCCGTAATGTTCTTCTGGGCCTCCATCATGCTAATGACCGGATTAGCAGTATCCGGTTCCATTTCCGTTGAGTGAGCATCGTCAACCCCCATCACGTTGCGGGCGTATTCAATGACGGCCATTTGCATGCCTAAGCAAATACCCAGGAACGGAATTCCATGTTCACGGACATACCGGACAGCGTTGATCTTCCCTTCGATGCCCCGTTCGCCAAAACCAGGTGCCACCAATACTGCATCCAGTTGGCTGAGCACATCGGCACAGTGATGTTCGTCTACCAGCGTTTCTGACTGAATCCACTCCAATTGTACCTTACATTCATTGGACGCTCCGGCATGAATAAACGATTCGGCAATCGACTTATAGGCATCGTGCAATTCAACGTATTTACCGACCAGGCCAATCCGTATGTTATCGCCCGGATTTTTGAGTCGCGCCAGGAAGCTTTTCCAGGCATCCAGATCGGCATCTTTATCGTTGTAGAGGTCCATCATGTAAAGCGCCCGCTGATCGAGCCGCTCTTTCTGCATGAGGAGTGGTACATCGTAAATGGTCTCGGCGTCGATAGCCTCGATAACCGAACTAACCTGCACGTTACAGAAGAGAGCTATTTTCCGGCGAATATCCTGCGGCAATGGATGCTCTGTCCGGCAAACGATGATATCGGGCTGAACTCCGTTTTCGAGCAGCATCCGCACTGAGTGCTGGGTTGGCTTGGTTTTCAATTCCCCTGCCGATTGCAGATAGGGTACCAGGGTGAGATGAATCACGAGGGTGTCGTGCTCACCCAGTTCAAACTTCAACTGCCGAACGGCTTCCACAAACGGCAGCGATTCAATATCACCTACGCAACCACCAATTTCGGTAATTACGATATCGTACTCACCCGTTTCACCCAACAGTCGGATATTCCGCTTTATCTCGTCGGTAATGTGGGGAACTACCTGAACCGTTTTCCCAAGGAAATCGCCCCGGCGCTCACGCGTGATGACGTTGTTGTAGATGCGTCCTGTGGTAATGTTGTTGGCCTGCGATGTGGGCCGATTCAGGAAGCGCTCGTAATGACCTAAATCGAGGTCTGTTTCGGCACCGTCGTCGGTTACATAACACTCGCCATGTTCGTACGGATTGAGTGTACCGGGGTCAATGTTGATATACGGATCGAATTTCTGGATTGTTACCGTAAGTCCCCGAGACTGAAGTAGTTTGGCCAGTGAAGAGGCAATGATACCTTTGCCGAGAGATGAAGTTACCCCGCCCGTAACAAAGATGTATTTTGCGGATTTGGGTCCCGTAGCCGCCATGTCTTTAACGTGTTTTGGTCGTTACGGGATGTAAAAGTACGGCAAAAAAAGGACGAATAGAAAAAAGGGAGGATGAAAAGTTGACAGATTAAAGGTATCCTGTTAGTCATTCAATTGATCTACCGACCGTTAGCACAGACGAAAATTTTTACGATGGTTAGTCATAAGTTGCTCATGGCCTCAATTGAATTGCTCAAGAGTTTTATCATACCTATCTAAGCACACCTTGACACCTTGGACACCGATTTACCTACTCTTTAATCAGTCATTCTAAAAAACACAAAAAGCGCAGAGGCTTTCCCTGCGCTTTTTGTGTTTCTACTTATTGGAGTTACTTACCCTGCGTGAGTTCGCGTTCTTCGTAAGCTAGTCCATACTGTTTTAAAACATCAGCCGGCACGCCATCCCACTGGTTAGGTACGTTACCAACATAACCGATGTCTTTGATACCCATCTGACTGGTATAAAAGCCAGAAGCGGTCATGTTCCGCATCATCGAGAAAAACGAAGCGCCCTGCGACAACTCAGGCTTCACTTTCGAAGGGTAAGCAATCTGATCGACCAGTTCGATTTGCTGCGCTTTGGTACATTGCACAAAAGGTTTACCATACCGTTTTACACACGTATTATCGAGCCACTTGATACCGCCACGCATGGGCGTCTGGTTTCGGGGCTGGTCTTTCATCATAAATTCAATGAAGGCCGGTACCCCCGCCTGCGACGCGCTACCCGAATGTTCATCGGCCGGAATAATGATGTCGGACAACACCGTAACCGTCTGTAACTCATGCGGTGTAAAAAACTTCTCAGCCATCAGCTTCGCGTCACGCTCGGCTTCAAACTTCTGACGCCCTCCCGGAATTTTTAACGGTTTAGGGTCTGGTGGTGCTGGTACAGCAGCCTCAACCGGGTTAACAGCCAGCCCAAAACTGGTTAGAGAAAGAGCTTTTAATGAATCTCTGCGTTTCATAGTCGTATGGCTTGGTGTATCGCTGAGCTACACCTGGGTTTAGATATTTTTTTGTTTAACCTGGTCGATTAAATACTCACTGGTACGCATGGAACTGGCCAAAATAGTCCAGGTCACGTTTTTATCACCTTGTGATGGGAAAGCTGCCGCATCGACCACAAACAGGTTTTTCACATCGTGAGCCTGCTGGTATTTGTTCAGGGCAGACGTTTTTGGATCACTACCCATACGGGCTGTTCCTACTTCGTGGATAATTAATCCGGGAGCGGCCAAACCATAGTTGTTCGATGCATTGGGCTTTTCACCAAGTGCAATACCACCCATGGAATGAATAATTTCCTCGAACGTGTCCTGCATATGTTTCGCCTGTTTGATCTCGTACTCAGACCATTTATAATTGAAACGAAGTACAGGAATACCATATTTATCGACCACATTCGGGTCAATTTCGCAGTAGTTACTTTCGAGAGGAACGGGTTCTCCCCGACCGGCCATACCTACGTACGCACCGTAGAACCGACGGTAATCGTCCTTAAGGGCTTTACCATAGCCACCACCCGGTTTCATTTTACCGTCGCGACCAGGAATCATTCCATTCAACTCTTCGACACCCCATCCGAATCCGTAGGCAGGCATACCCATCCCTCCCCAATATTCGATGTGATATCCACGTGGGAAGTCTAATTTCTTGTTATCGAGCCACCAGGGTGTAAAGACGTGCATACCACCGACGCCATCCTCATTATAGCGCTTCCTGTCCATCAGGGCCGGTACAAACGCCGACCGCGATGCCCCCGTTGAATCATTAATATATTTCCCAACCACGCCACTGGTATTCGCAAGGCCGTTTGAGAATCGACTTGATTTAGAGTTGAGCAACAATCGGGCTGTTTCGCCAGCGCTGGCAGCCAACACAACCGTTTTAGCTTTTACCGTAACCTCCTGCAAGCTCAGTGTATCAACGTAACTAACACCTGTAGCCAGGCCGGTGGCCGGGTCGGTCAGCACTTCGCGGACCATAGCCCCATTTATGAGCGTTACATTTCCTGTTTTCAGGGCAGGTTTCACCAACACCGACGACGACGAGAAGTCGGCGTAGGCCTGGCAGGCACGCCCGCATTGGCTACAGTAGAAACATTGGCCGCGCTCGTTATTAATGGGTTTGGTCAGAATCGACAAACGAGACGGAATTACAGGAATACCAATACTCCGAGCCCCTTTTCGAATCATCAATTCATGAAGTCTTGGCTTGGGTGGCGGCAGAAAAATACCGTCTGGTTCGGTTGCCATGTTTTCAATCGAGCCGAAGACTCCGATCAAACGGTCTACACGGTCGTAGAATGGTTTGATGTCGTCATAGCTGATTGGCCAGTCTTCACCCACACCCGTCATACTCTTACGCCGAAAGTCGTCAGGTCCGAACCGGAGCGATATACGTCCCCAGTGATTAGTACGTCCACCCAACATCCGGGAACGGAACCAGTGGAAATCGGACCCTCGAGCGTTGGTATAGGGTTCCCCTTCAATTTCCCAGCCTCCCCATGCAGCATCGAAATCACCGAATGCACGGGTTGTACTGGCTCCACGGCGGGGCGACTCCCAAGGCCATTTCAGTTGAGTAATGTATTTCGGATCGGCCGGATCAAAATAACCACCGGCTTCCAGCAATACGACTTTTGCTCCGGCTTTCGCCAGGGTGTAAGCCGCCATACCCCCACCCGCTCCTGAGCCAACAATGGCGACATCATACTGAGTGGGCGCTTTTTTAATCTGAAATGAATCCATGCAAAATTTAATGTTTTATCAATTTTGTTGAGCAAATTGATAGTTTATACATCTAAAAGCAAAATTGTCACAAAATTACCTGTCTACCCTCGGCAGGAAATACTTCTTTTTTTAAGCTAGTCAAACAAATACCAATCCACCCCAAAGGCAAAACCACGTCGCATTTGCAGAAAATCGGGGGCGACAAAGTAGCCTGCTCCCTGCAACACCCCCTGATTAGCATGTGTCAATTTGATAAATAGACGCGTCCGGTTTACGCGTAAATTTGCATATACGTCGGCCAATACATATCCCTCAACCTGAGAGCGGTTCTGTAGGTAGAACTGCTGCGCTACAGGCATATACGCATCGGCATAATAGGGTGATTTATAGTGCAGGTCAATACCTGTCTGAATATATAACACCTTAGCGTAGAGAAGCTCATATTGCAAACGAGTATTGATAAAAAACGGGGGCATTCGAATTACATCGGGGCCTTCTTTTACTGTATAATACGCCTGGCCAGCTATTAGAAACTTTCCGAACTGTAAATGATAGCCAAACCCTGGCTGCAAAATATGAATGGCCGATTTTTCCTGCGTAGGCACAGCCTTTTCGTTAAAATAAATATAGTCCTTAAGCAGGTAGTAATCTAAGCTGGGTTGAATCCGAAGCTGCTTATACCGAATGTTGAATTTCCCATACGCATGACTATAACTAGGCAGGCTAAAATTATTTTGCCACGAAAAAACAATGCTTTGAAACCGCTCCTGCAATAAACTTGGGTTCGTAGTAATGGTCGAGTACCCAGCCGTCAGCCATTTGCTTTCAAACTGTCCCTGAATCCGGTACGTAACGTTCCCTTTGGTATTGGCCCCAAACTCGGCTTCTGCTGTTATACGGGATAAACTATCGGGGAAATAATAGCCAGCCCATCCACCGACAAAGGTTTCGGTCCGTGGGGTTTCATACTCGTTAAAATTGGACCGGGACGTATTGTAATACGTAAGCTGCCGATAGTTACGAATCCGCAGATAAGCCCGGTAATTGAACGAAGCTCCTTTATACTGAGCGACACCTTTTATTCCAAACTGATTCTCCAATAACCGGAACCGACTACGCTGAAAGATACGGGAGCTATCGCTTGTCAGGGACGGATAAAACGTGAGCGTATCCATTTTTTCTGGCAGAATTGGCGACAGGATGTATCGATTCAGCTTAAGGGTATCGTCCTGATAGAAATTCTTCTGGGTCTGATAATCAAAGCGATGATAGAGCTGAAACCCTTTATCCAGAACATATTGATGATAAACATGCCAATCGTTACGGATTTCCCAGCCATGTGGCCCCTGGGCCGATGTAGTACCACTACGTAACCGGGAATCTCCCGTATAATTATAAATAATAGGTTCGTTGTTCGCTGTTAAACCAGGCACCACCCCACCCTGCTCATCGAGGCTATGATTCATGTTGTTGAAATGAGCCAGCAGGGTGTATTTGTCATTTTTAGAGCGGTAATTGGTATGCAGTAAAAATCCCCAGTTCTGGGCCAATAACTTAAACGGGTCATTATTACCACTGGTACCAAACTGTTTTTGAGCCGTAAACCGCTGAACATTAAAGCCTACATTCCAACGCTGGGTAACATTTTGGGCCATGTCGAACCGTAGAATATTCTGATTGTTACCACCAAGTGCCAGGTACATATCAGTAAAGGGCGATTTCGTATCAAAATATTTGACTCCCAACGTTTGAAACGCATATGGATTAAATACGTAATAGCCCGATTGAGTACCCAACTGCTGTGGAGCCTGAATAAAAACCGACCGGATGGGTGTTCCCAATGTTCCCAAGTCCTGATAGAGATTCTGACTCCGCTGAACGTAGGTGTACCGATGACTTTCATCCATGGTTGTATCCAAGGTGTATAGTTTCCGGCGGTTATTCAGGATATCGTCTTCGAGTACAAAACGCGTCGATTTGGGACCATAAATAACTTTGGTCGAATCATCTATTCCACTATTATTTACACCTGTAGTTGAAGAAGGCATAGCCTGACGTCCACCAAAACCAGACGGCACACCCCCAGGAAACTGCTGTGCCCAACCTCTGATTGTCAGGGCGAGCATGACACATAAAATAACAACACTCCGATTCATTACTCCAAAAGTAAGGCAAAACGGCTGATGGGTGCAATTAATGGGATGTACTTAACGATTTTTAAGCCCTAGTCAATTGCCTATGATTATCTAAAAAAGCTAAAAACGCTGATTCCTGTCCGGATAAAAACTGAGTCGCGACCGGAAGGTAATACAATGGCCATACTGATCGCTCCTCTGCCGTCAGTAAAGCATCCAGCTTTACCCAATCCTTTTCAGTGGTTAAAATCACCGACCTGTCTGGCAAATTCGTTAAAACCGATTCAAGGTCCGTTCGTGTATAGGCATAATGATCGGCAAAGCGCACATGCTTTTGCATCTCAAATGTTTGCCTGACGTACTTTTCTAACGGGTCGGCATTCGCCAATCCAGAGACAAGCACTACATTTTTCAGATCAGCTACGGGTTGATGGGTTGCAAACGACACAGGTTGACCATACTGAAGCCCGGCAAAAAAAATGGGTGTTTCGGACCTGGTATATGGCCTGATTCGGGCTATGATGCGTTGCTGCTCGGCCTCCCAAAGGTTCGCTGGGCACTTGGTCACGACGATCGCATCGGCCCGACGGGCACCTTTTCGTCGTTCGCGGAGTCGACCTGCTGGAAATGGGTAATCGTCATAGAAAGGTCTGCTATAATCAGTTAGCATAATAGACAGATGCGGATGAACGGCGCGATGCTGAAAGGCATCATCAAGTATCACTAAGTCGGTTTCGGGATGAAGCGTCAATAACGACCGGATAGCCTCAACCCGTCGTTCGCCCACACACACACGAACCTGCGCGCCAAACTTTCGATGTATTTGTAACGGCTCATCGCCAATAGTGGCTGCCGTATCATTCGCCGTTGCGACTCGGAAACCTCTGGTTTTCCGTCCATACCCCCGACTCAAGGTAGCCACCGATCCTTTGTTCATATATACACTTGACGGATACCGTTTGATCAAAAATTCAACCATTGGTGTTTTTCCAGTACCTCCGACGGTTAAATTACCTACACTGATGGAGTATACGGATGGGCGCACAGATGGCAATAATTGGTTATCAAAGAGCCAATTACGAAAATCTATGATTAATCCATAGAGTATACTGAGCGGCAGGAATATACTTTTAACAATAAACCGTTTCATTAATATTTTCGTCCGTTTACCCGTTTGAGCAGTCAAAAGTAGTATTTTTAGGGCTGGGTTTTTCCCTCCTCACCACCCTCGCAATGAGTTTAAAAGCTGACTTTCTACCTTATACGCTGCATTTTCGCTTCGAAGCAGGTACCTCACGCGGTACACTGACGAAGAAAACATCGTATATAGTTCGGCTTTTCGACGATGAGAATCCCAGTGTTATGGGATACGGGGAATGTGGTCCTCTACCGGGTCTGAGCTACGACGATCGGCCTGACTTTACAGAACAACTGCGTCAATATTGCCAGGATTTCAACGAATTAGACCTTCAGCTGTTCAGTTGGAACGTTCCCATTGTTCTGAATCAGATCATAAGCCCTCAGTTTCCAAGCATTCTATTTGGTTTTGAAACGGCTATGCTCGATTTTCTGTCGGGCGGGCAACGTATGATTCTTGGGTCAGATTTTACGACAGGGCAGCGAGCCTTACCCATCAATGGGCTCATCTGGATGGGTAATCCGGCTTTTATGCGACAGCAGATCGAGGAGAAACTTCAGGCAGGCTATACGACGATTAAACTTAAAATTGGTGCGCTCGATTTCGATCAGGAATGCGATTTGCTCGCCATGATTCGTGAACGCTTCACGGCGGAGGAAATTACGTTACGGGTAGATGCCAACGGGGCCTTCCATCCCGACGAAGCGATGCATAAACTGGAGCGTTTAGCCCACTACAAATTGCACTCAATCGAACAACCGATTCGTGCAGGCCAGCCTGAGGCTTTAGCTGATCTTTGCCGTACTAGCCCTGTGCCGATTGCCCTGGATGAAGAACTGATCGGTCATATGGAATACGTGCATAAGTTCAGGCTTTTAAAAAAGATTCAGCCACAGTATATTGTGCTCAAACCAACGTTATTAGGTGGGCTACGTCACTGTGATGAATGGATTGAACTGGCTGGACGACTAAACATCGGCTGGTGGATAACTTCAGCCCTGGAATCAAACATCGGCCTGAACGCCATTGCCCAGTATACTGCCCAGTTTAAGCATTTGCTGCCACAGGGGCTAGGCACTGGCCAATTGTACCACAATAACGTTGACAGTCCCTTGGTTGTCGACCACGGTTATTTGCAGTATGACCCGACTCGCTCCTGGAATCTGGCACCACTATCGGTTGATTCTTCGGGGTCTGTATTGACTTAAACTATTTTGCATTGAATCTGCCTGCCGATCATATCCGCTTGCTTTTTGGCCTGAAACTACGCCAACTACGACTCGACAAAGGATTGTCGGTCAGCGAATTAGCACACCTATCCGGCCTATCTATTTCTTACGTTACCGAAATCGAAAAGGGCCGTAAGTACCCCAAAGCAGACAAAATTTCGGCGCTGGCCGGAGCCATGCACATCGACTACGATTCGCTGGTTTCGCTCAAGCTTAGCAAAAAACTCGAACCTATCTCAGATTTATTGCGGTCAAAATTCCTGACTGAAATTCCACTTGAACTCTTTGGCATTGACCCATCCGATTTACTTGAACTCCTGGCCGAGGCTCCAGCCAAAGTAAGCGCCATGATCCGAACGTTTATGGATATAGCCCTGAGTTATAACATGAGCGTGGAGCGGCTGTACCTGACGATGCTCCGATCGTATCAGGAAATGCACGATAATTACTTTCCCGAAATTGAAGCCGATGCCGATCGGTTTCTAGCTGAATTTGCTCCGTTATCCCATCAATCGGTCGATGAAGCCTTGCTCACTAATCTCCTGAAAACACGTTACGAGATTCGACTTGAGCAATTTGACCCGCTGATCCAGCCCGAGCTAGTCTCACTTCGCTCCGTTTTTCGTCCTGAGCAAGCTACCTTGCATCTCAATGCGGGCCTGTCGATCGAACAACGGCTTTTTATTCTGGCGAGGGAAGTTGGTTTTCAGTATCTGAATCTAAAAAATCGGCCTTATACCTATTCGTGGGTTGAAGCGGACTCATTTGAACAAATCCTGAATAATTATAAGGCTTCCTATTTTGCCGGTGCCATTTTAATCAGGCGGGAAGAACTGGTGGCCAGATTACGAACGTTGTTTGCTCAGGACACCTGGAGCAACGACGATTTTCTTCAGCTCATCACCCATTTTGGCTCAACACCTGAGCGGTTTTTCTACCGGCTCAGTAACGTTTTACCCAGCTACTTCGGCATTGATCAGCTCTTTTTCTATCGGTTCAACCATACCCCTGGCCAGACTACCTTTCAACTGACCAAAGAAATGCATCTTTCGCGCCAGCAGGGGCCCCGAAGTATTATGGATGAACATTTCTGTCGCCGTTGGATCGCCTGGACGATTCTACAGGAACTTCAGTTTTTGCAGCAGCATAAAACCTACGATGGAGCCCTTTGCCGTGCTCAACTTTCTGACTATGCGGATTCAGGCCTACAATACCTCATCATTTCGGTAGCCCATCCCATTCAGCCTCAATTTCAGCAGAATATGAGCGTATCAATGTGCTTTGCTGTCAATGATACACTGAAAAGCAAGATGAAATTTCTGGCTGCTCCTAACGACATCAAAACGCTTGAGAATATTCCGTTTCGGGTGGTGAACCAAACCTGTGAGCGGTGCGGTATTTTCGACTGTCGGGAACGGGTTTCTGCACCAACCGTCCTTCAGAAAAAACGCCTGTTCGAAGCCACCAAAAAGGCCATGGAAAAACTGAGATAAGAGCCTATGTATGATATAGAATGTCTAATGTATGATGTATTTCAGGCCATACATTATACATCCTATATCATACGTCTCATTTCGTTCCTCCGCCTAGCGCACGGTACAAATCCACTAAAGCCAGAAACTGAGCCCGCTTGGTTGTGACCAGGGCAAGTTGTGCTTCAAAGACGTTTCGCTGAGCCGTAATAACTTCAAGATAAGTCGCATACCCATTCGCGAACAGTTCGTTGGAGGTAGCCGTCGCCTGACGCAGTACGGCCACTTCCTGACGCTGTAGGCTGGCAACATTCCGGTAGTTTTCCAACCCTTTCAGACCTGTTACTACCTCCGATACGCCGTTGATAATCGTTCGTTGGTAAGCCAGATAAGCCTCCCGGCTCTGAGCCGTCGTCAGCGCTAAGTTACCCTGCAATTGCCGACGGTTCAGAACAGGTACCGCCAGCCCACCAAATATGCCCAGGGCCAGCGATTGTGGATTTAACAGAACACCTGGACGAAAGGCATTGAACCCCAGATAAGGCGTCAGATTTAGCGAGGGTAAAAACTCAGCCTGCGCTACAGCCACATCGACATTTGCCGCTTCGAGTTCGCGTTCGGCCTGGCGAATATCAGGCCGTCGACGGATCAACTGAGCCGGTATTCCAGCCGAAATTGCTGTTGGCACCGATTGTTTTTCAATGGATGCCCCCCTCGTTATTGGTTGAGGATATCTGCCTAAGAGTCTGTTCAGTTGATTCTCGGTTTCGACAATATCCTGCAACACCCGCCCTTCCAGCGCCCTGGTATTGAGCAACTGGGCTTTGAACTGCTGGACGGCTAACTCTGTCACCCGACCGGCTGCTTTCTGAACTTCGACTAATTCAACGGCTTTCTGTTGCAGTTCAACATTATCGCCAATGATTTCCAGTTCGGCATCCAGGGCTAATAGCGTGTAATACAATCGGGCTACATCAGCGATTAGGCTAGTCACGATCAGGTTTCTCCCTTCTTCCGACGCCAGTATGCGCGTGAAGGCTGCCCGTCGTCGGTTACGCAGTTTTCCCCAAAGATCCACCTCCCATGAACTGCGGAGGCCCACAAAATAATCGGGTGTTGGATTCGGAATCAAACTGGAGCCGCTTACATTGCCCGATAAATTGGTATCGTAATTACCAACCCCGTTGAGTGTGTACCGTCCGTACCGATCGACCGACGCCGTAGCCACGGCATCGACTCGGGGCATTAAGGCACCCTGACTTATCCGATACGTAGCCTGAGCAGCTTCGATACGTTGACGGGCAATTTTCAGATCAAGGTTTCGGGACAGAGCCGTATCGATCAATGCCACTAAATTAGGATCGTTAAACAACTCCTGTGGAGAGCGTTTGCCTATATTAGTCGAATCCACCTGAGTGCTACTGCTACGATCACTATAGACTTGTGGCACCGCCACGTGTGGTATCGGTGCTGGGTTATGGACTATTTTACAACCACTCAGGTAACCCGCCAGAACCAAACTTACTAGAAAACAGGTGGTATTATGACTCTTGAAGAACGGCCCCATTCGAATTCGTTTTTGTGGATTTGACGGTAGGTTTGTTTTTTCCATTCGTTGATTGTGCCGTTCCAAACTTCTGGGCAATCATGGCAAACAATACATACAGGCCGGGTACAAGTATGAGTCCGAATACCGTTCCGATAGCCATACCACCAGCCGCTGCGGTCCCAATGGAACGGTTGCCCAGTGCTCCGGCACCCGATGCGATACAAAGCGGAATCAGCCCGGCGATAAACGCCAGTGAAGTCATCAGGATCGGACGGAGACGGGTGACGGCACCCTCTATGGCTGCACTTAGAATCGGGAGCCCTTCCTTTTGCCGTTGATTGGCAAACTCAACAATCAGGATAGCGTTTTTACCCAGCAATCCAATCAGCATCACGAGCGACACCTGCGCATAGATATTATTCTGCAAACCAGCTAGTTGCAAACACAAAAATGACCCAAATATGCCCGCTGGCAGCGACAACAGAACCGATAATGGCAGGAACAGGCTTTCATACTGGGCTACCAGCAGCAGATACACAAAGACAAGGCATATCAGGAAAATAAAAATAGCCTGATCGCCCGACAAAACTTCTTCGCGCGACATTCCCGACCAGGCGAACGAATAGCCGCGTGGTAGTTCCTTATCGGCTACTTCCTGAACCGCCCGCAGGGCATCGCCACTACTATAACCCGGTGCAGCATCGCCATTTAGCAGGGCCGACATATACATGTTATACCGAGTAATCTGTTCCGGCCCATACACCCGTTCGAGTCGAACGAAATTAGAATAAGGCACCATTTCGCCTATGTTGTTTTTCACCCGCAGGTTCAGCACATCCTCTGGTTTGGCGCGGTATTCGGGGGAGGCTTGTACCATTACTTTATACATCTGCCCAAACCGAATGAAATTAGACGCATAGTAGCTCCCCAACAAGGTTTGGAGGGTACTCATGGCATTATCAATCGAAACGCCTTTCTGGGCTGCTTTGTCCTGATCGACCTGCAACAGATATTGCGGAAAGCTGGGGTCGAAACTGGTAAAGGCATTTCCGATTTCGGGGCGTTTTTTCAAGGATTGGACAAAAGCATCGGCCACCTTTTTAGTTTTTTGCAGATCGCCTGTTCCCGTCCGATCCAGCATCCGCAGTTCAAAACCGCTTGAGTTCCCGAATCCAGGCACAGTTGGCGGTGGAAAAAACTGGATACTGGCATCCTGTACCCGCTTTGTTTTCTCTTCCAATTCCGCAATCACCTCGTCGAGCGATTGTTTGCGGCTACCCCAGTCTTTGAGGTTGATCATACCCATTCCATACGAAGCTCCTACCCCATCGGTCATCAGGCTATACCCGGCCAGTGTCGAAACATTTTCGACAGCTTCCATTTTTGAGGCCATCTCCTGGATTTTGTCCAGAACGGCTTCCGTACGTTTAAGGGTAGCCCCAACGGGTGTGGTTACATTGATATAAATCATCCCCTGATCTTCCGTAGGAATGAAGCCAGCTGGTAAAATCGAGCTAACGCCCCAGGTGCCACCCGCAAACAATGCCAGCATACCCACCGTTATCATTCCCCGGCTGGCTAGCCGTTTCAGCACGCGTTGATAGCGGCCGGTGAGCGCTTCAAAACCACGATTGAACCAGGCAAAAAAGCGTCCCAGCATACCTGTAGGGGTATGGTCATGCGATGAGCGAAGCAGCAACGCGCACAAAGCGGGCGTCAGCGTAACAGCGTTGACGCCGGAAATCACGATAGCAATAGCCAGGGTTAACGAAAACTGCCGGTAGAAAATACCAACCGGACCCGACATAAACGCCACTGGGATAAAAACGGCCGACATGACCAGTGTAATAGCCACCAATGCCCCGCTAATCTCCTTCATGGCTGCAAACGTAGCCTCACGCGGTTCCAAATGATCTTCACTCATTTTGGCATGAACAGCCTCCACCACCACAATAGCATTATCAACTACAATTCCGATGGCCAGTACCAAGGCAAACAGTGTGAGCAGATTGATGGAAAATCCGATGCTACTCATAAACGCAAAGGAGCCTATCAAAGCCACCGGCACCGCCAACGCACAGATCAGGGTGGACCGCCAGTCCTGCAAAAACAGGAATACAACCAGAAATACCAATATGAAGGCCTCAATTAACGTTCGAATCACCTCGTGAATCGATGCATCCAGAAACCGCGATACGTCGTACGCAAAGTTGTAGGTCATGCCCGACGAAAAACTGGTTTCTTTCAACTCAGCCATGCGTGTTTTGATATTGTTGATCACCTCACGGGCATTTGAGCCGGGCCGTTGCTTGATCATGATCGAAGCCGACGGGCGACCATCCGTTTTCGAAAGCATATCGTAATCCAGCGAACCAAATTCGATGTCGGCCACATCTTTTAGCCGCAGAATCTGTCCGTCATGTTCAGCCCGCAAAACGAGGTTTTCGTATTGTTTCGGATCGAAAAACTTACCGCTGTAGCGCAACACATATTGGAGCATCTGCGGAGCACGGTCGGCACTTTCACCAGCTTTACCCGGTGCAGCCTCGACGTTTTGCTGGCGAATGGCCGTGATTACTTCATCGGGCGAAATGCTGTAGGCTGTCATTCGGTCAGGTCGGAGCCATACGCGCATCGAATATTCCCGCGAACCCATAATATCGACAAACCCAACTCCATCGATCCGCTTCAGTTCGGCCAGTACGTTGATGTCAGCAAAATTGTAGATGAACTTTTCATCGACCGTTGGATCTTCACTGAAGATATTGAGGTACAGCAACATACTATTCACCTCTTTTTCGGTCGAAACCCCAGCCTTGATAACTTCTTCGGGTAACTCATCCATCACGGTCGTGACGCGGTTCTGGACGCCCATAGCCGCCAGATCAGGGTCGGTGCCTACGTTGAAAAAGACCTGAATAATGGTACTCCCGTCGTTTCCCGATACGGAGTTCATATACACCATGCCGGGCACGCCATTGATCGCCCGTTCAAGTGGCATCGCTACGGCTTTGGTCGCTACTTCGGCATTGGCTCCGGTATATTTAGCCGTTACGGTAACCGAAGGAGGTACTATATCTGGAAACTGCGTAACGGGCAATTGTCGTAAGGCTAATATCCCCAGCAGCGTAATCAACACCGAGATAACGGCCGACAGCAGCGGGCGTTTTATAAACAAATCAAACATGAGGGTGTCTATTTCATTGTTGAGCAAGTGTAGCAGGGGCAGATGCGCTATCGGCTTCTACAGCCTCCGGGATGATCTGATCGCCATCGCGAATGTTCTGAATCCCCTCATATACAACCCGTTCGCCCGGTGCCAGGCCCGATCGAACGATGTAGTTCAGTCCGACCCGCGCCTGGGGTACGAAACTCCTTGATTTCACTTTATTTGTTTTATCCACCACATACACGAAGTTCTTATCCTGCACTTCGAATACGGCTTTCTGCGGCACTAACAAAGCATCTCCGACAATATTGGGAAGGCGGATTTTACCGGACGATCCATGCTTCAGCAGCTTTTGCGGATTAGGAAATCGGGCCCGGAACGCAATGGTCCCCGATTCTTCTTCAAAGACACTTTCCATGGTTTCAATTCGTCCTTTATGTGGATAAGGAGTTTCGTCGGCCAGCATCATCTCAACTTCCTGTCCATTTTTCCCGGTCAGTTCACGGTGCTTTTTCAGGAAACCCAGGTATTCTTTTTCCGATACATCGAAATAGGCAAACACTTCCCGGATGTCAGAAACGGTGGTCAGCAGAGCCCCTTCTTCAATCAGACTACCTATTTTGAACGGAATTCGGTTGATTACCCCGTCGAAAGGGGCCCGTATGCTGGCATGAGCTAACCGCAAGGAGGCTGTCGACAGGGCTGACTGGGCCTCTTCAATCTGTGCTTTTGCCACGTCGAGTTTGGCTTTGGCCAGATCCAGCTCGGAAGGTGAAACGATTTTCTTCTCAACCAATAGCTTAACCCGGGTCACTTCAACTTCGGCCGTTTTGGCACTGGCTTCCGCACTTTTCAGCGAAGCCTTTGCTTTATCCAATCCGACTTTGTATTCGGCAGCATTCAGGCTAAACAGCAACTGCCCCTGATGAACCGACTGCCCCTCATCGACATAAATTTTTTCAAGAAAACCGGACACTCTGGCGCGTATTTCGACATTTCGAACGGCTTCGAGGGTAGTTACGTAGTCCCGCTGGAGTGTAGTTGACTGCCGGGCCAGTTGAACGACAGGCAACGTAAGTTTTTCGGTTGTCTCGGTTTGTGAGTCCTGACCTGCACAGCCAGCCAGGCACATACTCACCAATATGGCAGGTAATTGAATTCTCTTTTTCATGGCTTCATAGAGCTATATAGTGATTCCAGCCAACGGTATATACCAATAGCCTGGACAATGAGTATCCTGATGATGCATTAAGAAATGGGCAAAGCCATCAACTGATGACTGACCAGTTAAATACCCTGTTGTAAGAACCAGCACACAACTGGTTGCGGAGTTTAGGCTACAGGCTGTGGGGGTGGAGCCTGAATTTCCAGCACACACGTGGAAACAAACTCAGGCCGAAACGCTATATTGCCCGACAGCAGATACTGAACAGGTAATCGTTTAGGCGCGAAAACAAAGAATGGGGCAAAGTCGTAGTCTTGCTCGGGTTCGGTCAACTCTGACTCATCGGGACCGTCGTGCTCAGGAATCGCATCCTGCATTCCCAAACATTCTTCCAATATAAACTCTCCGATACTTTCGATTTGATTAACCGACAATTCTTTATGGTCGACAGTGGTCTGCTCCGATCGCAAAAGCGTACTCTGAACGTCGATGCTTACATTAAGCACAGTCAACGCGATCAGGAGGCAAAGCAAGCGGTATACCAAAAAGTTATAGTATCGTTTCTTCATATCGTTTATGAACCAAATGTAATCTGGCGAAACTAGAAACTCAACTATTTTTTTATCAGATAGTTACGAAACTTGGATAAAGATAATGGAATCCATGATAGATTAAATTTAGATTAAAATACGTTAATTCGATTATGATCTTTTTACCTATTACGTCCTATCATCCCTACCTCATTCCGATCCAGGCCTGGTATGAGGAAGCCTTTCCCATTGACGAACGACGCGATTTTTCAGAATTAATTCGCCTTCTCTCCTACCCGGATATGCAGCTGTGCGCTTTAATCAGCGACAACAATCTAGTTGGTTTTATCCTGTACTGGCAATGGGATGAGATCGTGTTTGTAGAGCATTTTGCCATTGACCCTACTGAGCGCGGCAAACAGTTTGGGCAACAGGCACTGGCTCAGTTGCTCAAACTCCCTTTTCAATACTGTCTGCTGGAAGTTGAGCGCCCAGTCGATGAAACTAGTCACAGGCGCATTAAATTTTACGAACGGCAAGGGTTTACGCTGAATCCTTTCGACTATATTCAACCCCCTTACCAACCCGACAAAGCGCCGGTTCCTATGCGGCTGATGTCCATTCCTGCCATTCCTGACTCGGCAACATACGATCGGCTTAGCCAACTAATCAAAGAGCGGGTTTACGAACGATTTTATGGCGATAACTGAACGTATGAATCGTTACCGATTCCACAAGACCGAACGGTCGATTTGGGCAATGGTCCCTCTTCCTGTCAGAATCATCGCTAGTTCCAATTCTTCCCTAAGAATTGACATCACTTTAGCAACGCCATCGGCCCCGCCACAAGCTAATCCATAACAAACGGGCTTCCCAAGCAGTACAGCATTGGCCCCCAGGGCAATGGCTTTAAGCACATCGGTTCCCCTGCGTATGCCTCCATCGAGTAAAATGGGAACTCGTCCAGCAACACGTTCGGCTATCGAGGGCAGTACTTCGATCGTAGCAGGTACTGTATCCAGATTCCGGCCACCATGATTCGACACTACAATACCTGCAACCCCAGCCTGAATGGCCCGTTCGGCATCCTCCGCATTTAAGATACCCTTCGCTAGTACCGGAATATTCACCACCGATGCCAACCAGGTAATATCGTTCCAGGTTAGGGGCTTTTTCTGCGGACCGGGGGCAAGCATATACGGGGCATGAATACCAGGGGGTAAACCAAAGTTGATTCGTTGCTCGCGATTACGAACACCGCCAACGGGTGTATCTACCGTCACACAAAGTGCCCGACACCCTAATGCTTCAGCTTTTTGCACAAGGTCTTTCGTAAACTCCCGATCATCACGAACATACAGTTGAAACCATAAAGGCTGTGTAGCCACTTCGGCAATGGCTTCGAGTGGTGTGGTTGTGAACGAACTCACTACATACGTAGCAGCCGCCATACCTGCCCCCCGTGCTGTAGCCAGTTCGCCTTCGAGGTGCATGATCCGGTGGTAAGCCGTAGGGGCTATCAGAATCGGATAGGCTAGTTCATCGCCCAATAAGGTAATCCGGGTATCGGGCTGGGTTATGTCGGGCAGCACCGTCGGATTGAGCTTAAGGGTATCAAACGCTTGTCGATTCCAGCGAAGCGTTAGTTCATCGGCAGCCCCACTGGCTACATATTCATACGCCAACCGGGTCATTTTCGCTTCGGCTTTTTTCTCAAAATCGAATAGATTAACCATACCCGACAAATCAACGATTTCGCTGATCGGGAAATCGGCAGATGTACTGAGTGATGCGGATTGATCCCTTGAAGGCTGATTCGGGTCACTTGCCAGGGTATTCATTGATGTACTTTCGGTTTTCACTGACGTCGAAACTCAGGACTTGAATCTCTTTCCTATCCAAAGCCTAAACAGCTTAAATTCTAAGATACATCCGCAAAACAGTTTTTCTGCGCATAAAAAAACCGGCCAGCTTCCGAAAGGTAGCTGGCCGGTTGGAAACCCGCGTAGTTGTTACGCGTTTTGCTTCATCCGAATGATGTTCAGGGCAGCACCCGCCTTGAACCACTCGATTTGCCCTTCATTATACGTATGGTTTACCGCAAATTCGTCGGTAGTTCCATCTGCGTGATGCAATATAATTTCAAGCGGGCGACCTGGTGCAAACTCAGTCAGCCCTTCGATGTCGATCACATCATCTTCCTGAATCTTGTCATAGTCGGCGGGGTTAGCGAAAGTTAGTGCCAGCATACCCTGCTTTTTCAGGTTCGTTTCGTGAATCCGGGCAAACGAACGGACCAGAATAGCCCGAACGCCCAGGAAGCGTGGCTCCATAGCCGCATGTTCGCGTGACGATCCTTCACCATAGTTTTCATCACCAACGACAATCGATCCGATACCAGCGGCTTTATAAGCCCGTTGTACGGCGGGAACTTCACCATACTCACCCGTCAACTGATTCTTAACCGAGTTGGTCTTCTCGTTGAAGTAGTTCACGGCCCCGATCAGCATGTTGTTCGAGATGTTGTCGAGGTGCCCCCGGTATTTCAGCCACGGTCCAGCCATCGAAATATGGTCGGTCGTACACTTGCCTTTCGCCTTGATCAGCAGTTTCAGCCCTTTGATGTCGGTGCCTTCCCAGGCAGAGAACGGAGCCAGCAGTTGCAGACGGTCGGACGTTGGGCTAACAATAACCTGTACACTCGATCCATCTTCAGCCGGAGCCTGATAACCAGCATCGTCTACAGCATACCCTTTCAGAGGCTGTTCGATACCGGCAGGCTCATCCAGTTTCACCTGCTCGCCCGCTTCGTTGGTCAGCGTATCAGTCATTGGATTGAACGTCAGGTCACCAGCGATAGCGAAAGCCGTCACGATTTCAGGCGAGGCAACAAAGGCGTGTGTGCCCGCGTTACCGTCGTTCCGTTTAGCGAAGTTTCGGTTGAACGAGGTAATGATCGAGTTTTTGCGGGTCGGATCGTCCATGTGGCGTGCCCACTGCCCGATACAAGGTCCACAGGCATTGGCCATAACCACACCGCCAATTTCTTCAAAGGTATTCAGCAGACCATCGCGTTCGGCCGTAAAGCGCACCAGTTCAGAACCAGGCGTAACGGTAAACTCCGCTTTGGTTTTCAGATTCTTGGCCGTTGCCTGAGCTGCTACCGACGCCGAACGGGTCATGTCTTCGTAGCTGGAGTTGGTGCATGAGCCAATCAGACCTACTTCCAGTTTGGCAGGCCAGTTGTTTTCTTTTACCGCTTTGGCAAAGTTCGACAGCGGCCACGCCAGATCAGGCGTAAAGGGTCCGTTGATATGGGGTTCCAGTTCCGACAGGTTGATTTCGATCAGTTGATCGTAATACGCTGCTGGATCGGCATATACTTCATCATCCGAACGCAGGTGTTGTTTAACCGCATCAGCAGCTTCAGCGATTTCGGCACGGCTGGTGGCTTTCAGATAATTACCCATCTTCTCGTCATAGGCGAAGATCGACGTGGTCGCACCGATTTCAGCACCCATGTTACAGATAGTCCCTTTACCCGTAGCCGACAGGCTCTCTGCACCTTCGCCAAAGTACTCAACAATGCAGCCTGTCCCCCCCTTTACGGTCAGGATACCAGCTACCCGAAGAATAACGTCTTTAGCCGATGCCCAGCCACTCAGTTTGCCGGTTAGTTTTACACCGATCAGTTTCGGCATTTTCAATTCCCAGGCCAGGCCCGCCATAACGTCGCAGGCATCAGCACCACCCACACCAATGGCGATCATACCCAGACCACCCGCATTTGGGGTGTGCGAGTCGGTACCGATCATCATACCACCGGGGAATGCGTAGTTCTCAATGACAACCTGGTGAATAATACCAGCCCCTGGTTTCCAGAAACCAATGCCGTATTTGTTCGAGATGGATGACAGGAAGTCGTATACTTCTTTGTTTTTGCTTTTGGCAATATCGAGGTCCTTCTCTGCTCCTACTTCAGCCTGAATCAGGTGATCGCAGTGAACCGTTGAAGGAACTGCTACCTTCGGCCGACCTGCCTGCATAAACTGCAACAGGGCCATCTGGGCCGTTGCGTCCTGCATGGCTACGCGGTCGGGCGCAAAATCCACGTAGGCTTTTCCCCGCTCATACGCTTGCGTAGGCGTACCGGCAAAGAGGTGACTGTATAAAATCTTTTCCGACAGAGTCAGCGGTTTGCCCACTGCCTGCCGGGCTGCTTCGACGCGTTCGCCAAGGTTGGCATACACACGCTGAATCATGTCTAAATCAAAAGCCATAGCAAATGAGGATAACAGGTTACTGATAAAAGCTGTTCTACAAAGACAACCAACGAATTCACAAAATGGATTCCGGTTAGCGTGCCAAAATTAGAAGATTCTGGCACGTTTTGGAAATATTACTTTGTATTACCGCGTACAACACGCCAGGAAGGCTCTAAAAATTCACCAACTCTGGCCCTTCCCTCGTTATTTCGCCAGACCATCGCCAACGAATAACCACTTTCTCATATATTGGCGGCCTATTTCATCTTTCGGTTATATTGAATGAAGTTTAAAGCAATTACCCTTGCCAGCATCTTTTTAGGATTAGGTTTTTCTTTTGTTGCCTGTACTGACGAGAATGAAAACCCAATATTACCCACAACCTTCACAGCGGTTTTGAATGGGACAAACGAAAAACCAACAGCGACAAGCTCCAAAGCAACTGGTTCTTTTAGGGCCATTCTGGATGAAAGCACGAGCGTTTTGAGCTACACCGTTGTGTATGAGGGTCTGACCCCAACCATGGGTCATCTACATCGAATCGATACAACCCGAACAGATGGCACTGGCCCAATCGATATTCCGTTTCCAAGTCTAACCTCTCCTATTACTGGCAGTACGTCGGCCCTGACCCCACTCCAGATTTACCGACTAAAACATGGGCAATACTACGCCAACCTGCATACGGCCCAGTACCCCGCTGGTGAAATCCGTGGCGAGATACGGACTAAATAAGTATTTATCCCTATAGGTTCAGTGCAGAAAACCATTAGCTCTATTTACCTGATTTTTTTGCTTTGACGAATAGAGAATACCCCTATATTGCGCATTAAAAGTACATTAACTCACCAATCGTATATCGGATAGCGGACCCCTTTTCTGCTGATGATTAGCTACTAACTCCTATGAAACTTGCAAACATTACGCTCGTAGTTGCGTCCGTTCTTGCCTTTGGCTTAATTGCCTGTGGGAACGACGAGAACCCAACGATCACATCGACCAAAACAACCTTGACGGCTACCCTGAACGGAGCCAGTGAAAAACCAAACTCAACATCGTCAGCCGCTTCTGGTACATTTACCGGCGTTGTGGATGAAACCACTCGTGTTCTGAGCTACACCGTGACTTATACGGGTCCCTTTACGGCATCATTGACCGCTGGACACCTGCATCGTGTCACCAATACCACCGCTTTGACTGGAGGGGTTGAAATCCCGTTCACCAGCCTGGTTTCTCCCATTACAGGTACTTTTCAGTTAGCTAACCAGAACCGGGTCGATAGCCTGAAGAATGGGTTTTACTATGCTAATCTGCATACAGCCCAATATCCGGGTGGAGAAATTCGCGGAGACATCAAGAAGAAATAACTCATTAACTACAGATGTAAAAAAGGCCAGTCTGCTTTTGCAGGACTGGCCTTTTTTACATCAAAAACTTTTACCATTTACGCTACCGAAATGGTTTGGGCAGGCTGGTTGGTTTCAGGGTTTTTGGGTAAAACCACTTTCAAAACCCCATCGGTATACACAGCGGAGATAGTTTCTGTAAGCACTTTATTGTTCAGTTGAAACGACCGCTCAAACGAACGATGCCCATATTCCTGATACGTGTACTTAGTCTGTGTCTCAGCTGACTCGGGCGATTCAGTTCCTTCGTACGAAATAGTCAATACATCATTCTTTATCGCTAGCTTAATATGCTCTTTCACGAGAGCCGGAGCGAACAGAGAGATGGTGTAATCGGTATCCGTTTCTTCGATATTGACGGGTACCTGCTGGAACCAGCCACCGTGACGCCCTCCCCAGAAGCCGCCAGCCTTACCGCGTCCCCAGGGACCGCCAAATCGGCCGCGTCCAAATCCACCCCAATGGCCACAATTTCCTTTATGTCCTGCTTCGAATGCTTGTTTGTTATACATGGTTGTTTGTGTTTATTTGTGTTTACTGATTTTGCAATTGTTGTTAACGGCTATGATTTAGCCAATTGGAATAACCCGGCTATAAGTTGGATAGATTGCGCGTGACCGATAAGCCGGATCGTCGATTGAAATAACGTTCGCCGACTGCCAACGTCCCCGCTCCAGTGGCCCAAATGCCCGTCCCGCCAAACGAGGCCCGACGAATCGTGCTACCAGAAACAGACCAGCCCCTACCAGCAGGACTTTTAAAATGAGGGTCAGTAGAAACAAAGCTAACCCGACAGCCAGTGCAACACCGGCTATTCTCCAGATAATGTTCATGTTGTTTATGATTTAATGGTTCAAAAGTCCAGTTCAGAAGTAGATCGGGTAATTACCAATCCTGACGCGTCATTTCAATTATCTACGTCCAATTCAGGTGCTTTGATAGGGTGACGGACAAGGCCAGCGTTTTACTTTAACCAATTGTAAAATTTTTCAAAAAAAATAGACGTCCACTCGCTTAACCCAGACAAACCTAAGCAATAACCCTTTGACTAATAACTAATTACCTATAGCAATCAACGCTCATTATTTTTCAGAAACATCAACATTTTTTGATAAAAAAGGCACCTCCAGATAAAGCATTAAGCTCTATTCATGGAGGTGACGATAACACTGTTATGCCGAAAATGCGTTGATCAGGGATTCTGAAGCAGTATAGATGCGCTGTTGTTCAGATACTGTAACTGCCCGGTAGATTCAAATTGGATACTCCGGGCCGTTGCGCTGTTCGTCGTAACCGTTACCGTATGACCATCCCGAATGACTACATCGTCGCACACACTAGGTACTCGCCCACAATTCCAGGTAGTTGTTGTATGCCAGCTTCCCGATGATGTACTTTGGCAAGCCCCCCGACTAATGATAATATCATCGATTCGCAGTTGATCCCGTGCCCCTGAAACGCCAACGCCTGTATAGTAATACTGCCATAAAAGCTGGATATAGGGTTTATTGAGTAAGGCAGCTGGTAATGCTACAGGACCTATAACCTGGCTATGACCGGGGAGGCTATTACGCACATATTCAACCGGATTATTGGACGCATCCAGCAGGTCGGTAAATGGCCCAGAATTACCAATCCGGTAACGTAGCCGGATGTTATAACGACGTGGATTCGTTGTAACGGTTCCTCCGGTCCACTGTACAGATGCCTCAGTTACATTAGTGGTACGGAGTGCAAGTACCATTCCGCCCAACGATGCAGAAATATACCCGGCTGGCGCACTCCCCGTATTGATAAATGCTACACCATTATCTCCTAAGCCATTGATTCGAGTAGCACTAGTCAGGTTGTAAGCCCCTTTCACCGTGTCAGCGAGTGCATACGTTGCTGATAGCGTAGGGTCTTCCTGATTCATACTAACAAAATGCATATTCGGTGGGTAAGTGCCCGAAGGCGTGGCAGGAGAAAACTGGTCGAACCGATAGTCACAGGTACTTAATGTATAGGCAGCAGGCTTACCTATAAAGGAGTTATCTTCGTCAAAAACAGCCGTCAGGGTTCGGTTAGCAGTTGGATTAAACGTATAGGCTGTATCAGTAGAAATAGTTGCCCCATTTTCCTGCCAGGCTATAAAGCGATAACCTACCAGCGACTTTGCCACGACTCGAACTGAATTACCTTGAAAATAAACTCCTGTCCACGGATACGGATTAGTGGCTACTCCAGGAGTGGTCGGCAGAATATCGATCGTGTTAATTTTTACATATCCTTGCGAAGCATTCGATACGGTGAGCGTAATAGTCCGGTTTGCCGTTAAACTAAATCGAGCGCGAAGATGATCACGTACCGAAGATGGGCGTTGCTGAAGAAACGTACGCACAATATTCAAATTGGAAAGCCATTTGGTAACCGAATTTCCCGTCTTCCAGCGGTTGAAATGCTCAGTCATGTAGGGCTGATACGCCTGCTGAAACGAATCGAGTAATGCGACGCCCCGGCTTGGAATAAATGTGGTGTTTAGCAGGTCCGCAAACCGATTTATAAAATACGATTTATAACTGCTTACCTCCAGTAATCGGCGAAGAAAGCGGGTGTATTCCGTAACCGATGCATCATACCCTGCCGTCGATGTAGCTCGATCCAAAGAGTTGGACGTGTACGAATTACCGGCTCCCATCGTCCAGTCCATATCATTCATCATCCAGCGAAAACGACCATCGAGTCCTTTAGGCGCATTAGCCAGGTACTGGCTGGTGCGTTTTCGCCAGAGTTGCTGATTGTTGTACGGCCAATCGAAGTTTCCCGAATAAATTTCAGTGATCTGGTAATCCGAAAAACTTTCTACATCCATTAGTGTATTTACATAGTTGTAGTCGATGGTAGGCGTCCCAACAAAATAGTCTTTCATGGCATAAAACTTCACCAGGTCCCCATCATCGGCAACATAAGCACCATAATCGAACTTGATGACGTCGACACTATCGGTATCCACGCCATAGTTTCGATTTATGTAGTATTTATCATATCGCTCCATCAAGGTATGTACGCCCCAATATTCACCATTCAGTAAGACAATACCTGGGCGATTGGATTGTGTTTCAAACGGAAGATGCCGAACCATCGTTTGCACAAACGCATCGATGAGTATTGTATTATCCCAGTCATTGCCGCCATTTCTGAGCAACAGACGATTATAAAACTGGTTAATGGGACGATTCACGAAGAAGGGATAGCTGAAATCACTATCGCCATATAATCGCAGTGACTTACGGGGGACCGACCGCGAGCAGCCCCCGTTAATTGACATATCGATTCGTTGATTCAGAATCGAAATCCCATTGATAAAGAATTGTGCATTGGCCGGCCGCTCCCAGTCATCTCCTTTTGACGTGAAATTACCAGGTGAACAGAAAATAGCTTCGCCTGTTGGGTTACCCGAACGCCAGCCATCAAATATGGCACCCGCCGTGTATATCCCGGAATTGTAATCGAATAGGGATCGTTCGTTGGTGGCGATTGACACAACAGGCAGATTTCCGTACCGATTGGCTGGTGCAATCAAATACGTTTCCGTAACAATATCACTCACCAACGCATTAGGCTTATAGGCTACTGCCCGCACTACGGTTCCTTTAAAAACAGGAGATGTCGGTACATAATAAGGAGATGAATTGAAAGTCGATGATTTAAGCGATGCTTTATTTGGTTCGCTGCTTCGATCAGTAATCGTTAATGGAGTCGAATACGTGAACGACTGATAACTACCTGTCAGCAATGCCCCATAGCCCTGACCCGGTAATTCAGGATAGTTATTTTTATACTGAAATGTATTGGGTCCAGGGCTTGCTGGATTGGGTTCTGAGCCATCCAGTGTGTAATAAATAGTAGCAGCAGGATCAGGTGATGTGATGGTCAGGCTAAACCCTGTGGTATAAAAACCTCCTACCTGCGAGAAGACCGGGGCACTGACTACTTCAGCATAGCCTGTTTTCGAATTATTGCTGGCACCAGGGCTTGTATTGTTGACTGAGTTGGTTCGTTGAAAATAAAACCAATCGGTTGTACCATTAGGTTTACGCCCCCAGGAAACATCGGTTCTCTGCGGTCCAAATACGACCTGATCTACCACAGTTGTTCCATCAGGCTGTACGAGACTAATCATTTCGCCATCGGCCGAAAGCTTAAAGCCAACGTGTAACACCCCACGGGTGGTCATATCACTGGCCCATAACAGCAGAAATCCATTCGCCGGAATGATAGTCTGTGACGAACCTGTTGGTATCCTATATTTTGTTAGTGTCGAATTATCCGAAACATAATATCCGGCAATATTGACGGGCGTCGCATTGGGGTTGTAAATCTCAAACCAGTCTTCGTATGAACCCGAACCATCGGCAACGGTTCGGGAATTAGAGGCCATGATTTCATTAATATAAAGTTGCTGAGCCTGGCTACTCAAGCACGTAATACATAAAAAACTGATCACTAGCGTAGCGTTGAGTAGTCGTTGTTTCATGGCGGGATGCATTTATCATTTTTAATTGTTTTTCTATAACGAACCAATTAAAAATGCAGCAAAATCAACGCCAATCTCATTCTTTACGGCCAATATATTACCGAAATCAAAATAGTAGTAACTTAATTTTCGATCTAAAAAGCCCCTAGGATCGCCTGTTAACCTATAATTTTCAAGACAGTTTTGTATAAAACTTCACACCCTAGAGCCAGATCTTCGTATGAAGCATACTCTAATGGGTTATGACTGATCCCATCTTTACAACGCACAAAAATCATCCCAAAATCGCAAGCCTCCGACATAACCAGGGCATCATGAAACGGGCCACTTACCAGCTCTGGAGCCTCCAGACCCAACTCCTCGCAACTCACCCGAATAGTGTCTTTGATCCAGTCAGCGCAATAGCTCGATTTGATATCGGTATCTACGGTCAGTTCGTAATGGAGCCCGTGGGTCTGTGCAATTTCGTCTATAGCTGTTTTCAATTGTTGTTCACAACTATCCCGACGTTCCATATCGATGTCTCGAAATTCCATAGTCATACTGACCGCTTCGGGAATGATGTTTCGGGATGATGGAAAAACGTTTAACGTACCGACTGTGCCTACGGTTGGAGCAGGTGTAAACTGCGAAGCGATTTCGTTGACCGCCACCACCACTTTAGCCGCTCCCAAGAGGGCATCTTTCCGTAATGGCATAGGTACCGAACCGGCATGACCGGCCATCCCGTTCAGTTTCAAACTAAGCAACAGTGGCCCAGCTATTCCACTAACAATACCAATCGGCTTATTGCTCTTATCCAGAACTGGCCCCTGCTCAATATGCAGTTCTATAAAGCACCGAATGCTACCAGGGGCATATTCATCTTCTTTGAACTTAGTAATATCGCAGCCAAAGTCAATCAGAGCCTGCTCGCGAGTAATACCATCTTTATCAGCACGTTGTAACTCCCCTTCTTCCAGCTTACCCAGAATACCTCTCGACCCGAACAGCCCTTTGTTGAATCTCCAGCTTTCTTCGTCGGCAAATGCAATTACATCGATACTAGCTTCAGGAACAATTCCCTTTTCAGCGATGGAACAAACAGCTTCAATAGCACATAAAACGCCAGCAATTCCGTCAAAGCGCCCCCCATATGGCTGGGTATCGAGGTGGGAACCAGTCATCAAAATAGGCGCATCAGGATTTTTGCCCTGTAACCGACCAATTAAGTTGCCAAAACTGTCGATACGAACCGTCAACCCTGCTGACTCCATCCAGCCTCTGGCGTGTTCGAACATTTTTTTTTCCAGCTGCGAATGCGCCGGTCGGCACATTCCCGTCTCGCCTATTTTGCCAATTCCACTCGAAACTTCAAAAAAATGTTGTAGACGTGCCGCGTTGATATTCATTCAGAAAATATGTTTTGGTATTTACTTAACAGTTAACGTAAACCATGAATCGAATTCAATGACTATTTTCAAGACCCTCGATAGGTTGAATAACCAAATGGGTTCAGAAGTAACGGCACATGATAATGTTCACCTGTAGTCATGGCAAACGTAATTTCGACAAACGGATAAAATGTAGCCACCTTCAGCAACTCATAATAAGCGCCGGTTTCAAATCGTAATTTATAAACGCCTGTTGGCAGTACGGTCTCTTTTGCCAGCAAATCCCTAATCCGTCCATCTGAATTAGTAATTCCACGACCAATTTCCAGCCATTCGCGCTGCTGCTGATACAGAATCACATTGACACCTTCGGCTGGTTTGCCGCGAGTTGTATCCAGAATGTGGGTGGTGATTGTACTCATGTTCCTAAAAGTTTTTCCAGTCGGATTTTCGTGATCTTATTCTGTTCCTGCATCGCGATCTGAATTTCTTTTTCAGGCGAATGCGGTAATCGCGATTCGAGAATGTTTAGCATCTCACTGGCCGATTTGCCCGTGGCACACACAATGAATATATAGCCAAATTTCTCTTCGTACAATCGGTTACCTTCGGCCAGTCGCCGGAGAATCTCTTCCGAAGCCTCTGCCACGCCCGACTGTTCACCCGACGCCCAGTTTCGCGTACTGGCAAATTTTGACCGTAATGAGCCTATATCACCTATTTTTGGATGGTGGGCAAATGCTTCTTTCCAATCGGCCTCGGAGCAGGCAAACCAGATCATTTCGGCCTGTTCGAACAAGGTTTCGCGGCTATCGACCGGAAATAATTTTACCATGTCTTTCACCCAGGCCGAAGAGCCGCAGCAGGCAGTCAAAGCCGCTTTAAGTTCAGAAACAGGTGCTTCGTTTAATTCGGGCAAGGTCATACGGATAACTTATTTCAACTAAACCACTGTTGGAAAACGATTGACATTCTTGTAATAAATATACACGGCAGGCTCTTTGCCCATGGCCGTAAACCACTGCTGACAGTAGGGAGCCATCCAGATCGAATCTCCTTTTTTAATAGGATACCACTCCTGATCAAGCATATATACCCCCTGGCCCTGTAAGTAAATGAGCCCATGCTCCATAATATGCGTTTCCACAAAAGGAAGATGCCCACCCGGATCGTAGGTAAAAATATTGACTGCCATATCGAACGATAGTGTATCGGGCAACAACACCTGCAATCGTAACGCCGGATCACCTAAATAGGTAGGGCCTTCAATAGTGGCCGCATCACCGAACAGGACGGGCGGCACATCGTACCCATTCAGTTTTTCATATACCTTATGAAAGCTGAGAAGTTGAGTACTGGTTTCCGGATGTTCGAATCGATACGACTTCTCAATAGGAATATAGACAAATTGCCCCTGGCTCAGCTTTCTCGTCTCACCGTCGACGGTTGCCGAAACCTGACCTTGTATAACATAAAAAAATAGCTGTGATAACTGCGTAGTGCCTGTCAGTTCACCCTTTTCGGTCATTGTAATGAGTGTCTGGCATAGGTTTGCCCCCATTTGCTCATTAATAATGACATTTACCGTACAATTTTCCCAACCGGGTACTCGACTGTTGATGTACCCATCCGGGCTAATGATGGCGTGGTTTCGTTTGACAACCGACCGGGTAAGCGCTGATATTTCCATATGTTCTGCTGATAAACTACTTCTCTCTTTCCTCATGATTCAAACGCTGTAGCTCTTACAGCGTTATAAGCTTTTTCATAAACTGGTCGGCTACTTCCAGAGCAGCGGCCAGGTCTGTCAATTCAACCTGTTCAAGTGGGTTATGGCTGATACCTTCGAAACACCTAACGAACAACATAGCTATCGGCGCTACCTGCGAAATCGGAACGCCGTCGTGCCCGGCGCCACTTACCAGTCTTACAACATCATACCCACTTTCGGCAATAGCTGTAGCCAGCAGATTGGTCAATCGGGCATCGCAGGCTACGGATGCTGTCTCCTGTATCAGTTTCCATTCGACCGACACAGACCGCGCCCGACCTAGTTGACTACTTGCATCCTGAAGTAACTGGTAGGCCTTTGTTAATATAACCTCGTCGTTACTCCGTATATCCAGACTACAAATCACCTCTCCGGGGATCACATTACTGGCAGCGTTCGCAACTATTAATGTACCAACTGTTGCCACCAGATTGGATTGATTACCTGCCAGTTGCTCAACATACAGAACGAATTCAGAAGCTGCGCAAAGTGCATCCTGACGCATTTGCATCGGAACCGTACCGGCGTGGCCTGCCATTCCTCTGAACATAATCTCAACCCGTTTTTGACCAGCTATGTCGGTCACAACAGCCACGGGTATGGCTTTATTATATAAAACCGGGCCCTGTTCAATATGAATTTCGAAGTAGCCCAGCCAATCCTGGGGTTGAATAGCCTCGGATACCAGGCAACCGATGTCTCCCCCCATTGCCTGAATAACGTCAGAGAGTGATGTACCCGATGCATCTTTTTTATCCAGCAACGCTTCATCAAACGACCCAGCTACCACCTTACTCCCTAAATAGGTCGTATGAAATCGAACCCCCTCTTCGTCGCTAAATGCAATTAACTCAATATGAAATGGTAAAGGCTGCTCCGATTGGATAAACTGTTCTATCAGATCAAGTCCCATAATAATGCCAAGCGGGCCATCAAATTTACCTGCGTTGACAACCGTATCCATATGCGATGCAATGACAAACGTTCTGGCCTCTTTCGTTGGGCTCGCCCATCGCCCCCGAACGCTTCCAATGGTATCGACACGAGTCTGTAGGCCAAGCGCTTCCATCCATTGCCGGATCAGTCGACTCCCCTCAAGAAAAGACGGGCTACCAAACGTACGGGTGATACCAGTCGTAGTTTCGCTGATCGATGCCAGTTGATCTATTTTCGAAAGAATTGCCGATGCGCGCTGTATATACACATTCATACTACTTCATCGGTAAGCATACCGATTTTATTCAGAATCAATTTAGCAACCCCTACCCTCGTTGATTCGAAGGAATTCACCATACTCAAACACCTGAACACCAGACAGGTATGTTTGCTCGACTACGCCATAAAGTTCCTGATGGAGATAGGGAGTCATCTTATGCCTATGCTGAAGTATATCTTCCGACACCGTAAACGTTTTGTCAGGACTCCAAACGACCAAATCAGCATCGAACCCTTTGGCTAGTTTACCCTTTCGGCTAGCCAAACCAGCTAACTCAGCCGGTTTTTCACAAAGCCACCGCGCCACATCGGGCAACGTACATCCTCGTTGGCGGGCTGCCGTCCACAAAGCAGGCAAGGCAAGCTGTACCGATGCAATGCCCCCCCAGGCCTTCATAAAATTACCGCTCTCCAGGCACTTCAAATCAGCGGGTGCTGGTGAGTGATCAGTGGCAACAAAATCAATGACTCCAGCTTTCAGGGCTTCCCACAGTCGATTCCTGTTCGCCCAATCCCGAATCGGTGGAGCGCATTTAAATTGTGTTTGTCCATCGGGGATTGATTCGGCATCGAAAAAAAGGTAATGTTGTGCTGTTTCGACGGTAAGCGGCAGTCCTTTTTCTTTGGCTCTGGCAATCGGTTCAATCGAATTGTCTGATGACAAATGAACAATGTGCGTTCGGCAATTAAATTCCTCACACAATCGAATCATTAGGGCGATAGCTTTGTCTTCCCATTCTTTAGGCCGCGATGTCAGGTAATTCTGATACGACCGTAGATCGCCAGTTGCCAGGGTTTCATCCGTCGACAATTCACAGTGCACCAATAGTGGTAGATTGTACCGGGCAAGAACCGGCATGGCTTTCCGCAAATCAGCTTCTGTCACGTTCGGAAATTCATCAATACCAGAATGCGTCAAAAACGCCTTGAACCCAAGTATACCTTTATCAATCAGTGGTTCAATTTCGCTCGTATTTCCGGGTACAAGCCCTCCCCAGAAACCGCAATTGGTGTGCAGTTTTCCCGAAAGAGCCGCTAGTTTCTGTTCAAATGACTCCACAGTAGTCGTCACGGGCGATGAATTGAGTGGCATATCGACCAGTGTGGTCAACCCTCCCGCTAATGCAGCCCGGGTAGCGGTATCAAAACCCTCCCATTCTGTCCGGCCAGGTTCATTGATGTGCACATGTGGATCGATGATGCCAGCCATCAGTACCTTATCGCCAAGGTCATGAACAACCGCCGAAAAATCAGATAGCAGTTCAGGCAAAACATCCGCGATACGGCCATTTTTTACGACAACAACTGCCCGCTTGACGCCTTCCGACGTAACGACCTGATTACTCTTTAGCGCAAAATCACTCATACGTTCTTTTTAACGGCCATCAATTCGTTTATCTCTACTACGACGCTTTGTCCATAAACCACGGTTATCATTCAATTTTACCAAGAATGGTATGGCGGCTGGCGACTAAAAATAGAAAATTAATGGCTATACTAGGGGTAAATACTACCGAAAACAGCCGAAACGACCATGAAGACCATCCTAAAAGAAAATGCATACGGGAAGAATGCCGTGAACCTATCGAAAATCATCCGGCACCCTATTTACCACGAATTTCGGCAAATTGCTGTCAATATATCCTTACAAGGAGACTTCGAAACGGCCCATACTCTGGGCGATAATTCAAAGATTCTCCCAACTGATACCCAGAAAAACACCGTTTATGCCCTTGCCAAAGAGCACTTCACAGATTCCATCGAACATTTTGCGTTGTACCTCGCCAATTATTTCCTGGCAAACAATACACAGGTTAGTCAAGCCACGGTCGACATTATTGAATTCCCGTGGACACAGATGGCATTTGATGGCGACCGACATGCTCATGCTTATCTGGGTGGTAACTCCGAAAAACATACCACCACCGTTATTCAAACCCGAAGCGCTGTGACCGTCACGGCTGGCCTAAAGGACTTGTTGATTCTGAAAACGACAGATTCTGGCTTTGAAGGCTATATAAAAGATCAGTTTACCACCTTGAAGGAAACTGCTGATCGAATTTTCGCTACGCAATGCGAAGCAAGCTGGACGTATACCCAGCAGGAACTTGACTTTACAGCGCTTTTTAAAAAAATCAGAGAGATCCTGCTAAAAACCTTTGCCCATCACAAGAGTCTGTCGGTTCAGCAAACGCTCCTGGCTATGGGGGAGGCTGTCCTTAACGAAACGCCCGAGGTAAGCGAGATCAGCCTTAAGCTACCGAATAAACACCACATTTTATTCAACCTGGAGCAGTTCGGCATGGAGAATAAAAATGAGATTTTCATCGCAACCGATGAACCCTATGGGTATATCACCGGAACCATGACAAGAGAATAGTGAGCTTCTAATAGCCAGCTCGTTATACTTGCCCAATACCCACAAACTGCTACCTTGCTACCTTAACCAGTGGTTAAGTCTGTCGTCAGTACAGTTTTTCGTAGGTGATCCGGATTGGTCTATCAGCGTTCAGTGTCTCTTCATCCAGTATCCGCATCTTGTTGGTGCCGGGAATGAGTACGTAATCATCCCAAAGTTTCAGCGTTTTTTCACCAGAACGAACGGTAATTGTGCGTTCATCGACCCCAACCGACAACGTAACCTCATTGCCAAGACGGAGATTTTTCGGAAGCACAACAAGAACAAAAAGGCGCTGGTTAGATACCTGATTTCCAAAGCCACCCAATCGGTATCGATACTTTTCCTGTGATAGAACGGCTGTGTGCTGTGAAGGCAATGAATCCGTTTGGGCGAGAGTCTTCGGTTTCTCTATCGCATACCCGTGCCTGAACACAAAACATAAAATAGACAATAGACCAATTTTCATAGCAAGATCTAGGAATACACTATAAACGACTAACGAAACCTGAGCGTTTGTATGCCATTAAAATACAACATTCTTTTGATCATGCCATATGGTAAACAGCCCGATCGACAGCCAGGCTACTGGTAGGCGTTTAAAGCACTTAGGTATACCAATTATTGCCGTTAATAACACCCTTGTTTATCACATCTTGGTACTAAAAAATAAGAGCAGCCATGAAGCTGCTCTTAAAGTATTGATCAGGATTTATTATTGATTAGCGACCGCCAAATAAGCCGCCCAGCATACCACCCAGGCCTCCTCCACCCTGCTGGGTAGCTACCCGAAGCAGGTCGTTCATATCCAGTTTACCATCAGCCATAGCTGATCCAGCCATCCCCATCCAATCTATGCCTTGTTGACCTGTGGCAGCACCCAGAATTGAATTCCCATCGACACTAGAGTCGTTAGGATCCGACGCCTTATGCATGAGTTTACTGAGCACGATTGGAACAAGCGCACCTGCTACTGACATGGCCACCTGGGGCGAAATACCCAGCTTTTCCATTAAATTCTGTTCGACATGACTCTGTACACCCTGCGTAACAGGACTCTGCTGAACATTTCCTCCATTAACAACCATCCCCAGCAAATTACCAAGCCCACCACCCTGAGCCTGCTGGCCCAGTCCACTCAGGATACTACTCGCTACAGTCTGCATTACACTATCATTTTGACTGTTGGGAATAGCCGGGTTATTAATTACTGACTGGCCAGCCTGCTGCTGCACTAGATTCATCAATGTTTCAAACATGGTTTCTTGTTTTTAATGGTTAAGCGGGAAAAGGGCTCTTTTCTTGATACCCGCGTTAAAAATAGGCAGACGACAACTGTTACTTCAACTTGAATCGGTTTTATTTGTCGTAAATCTATCAATTACGCTTATGACGCACGAAGACCCCAAAAGTAGCAACTCAACTTCAGAAAAAAAGTTGTTTACGGATAAAGCAAATCTGCTACTTCCAGATTTACTCTACCCGAGTGAATCTGACGAACCCATCGAAACAGTCACCTGCTACCTAAAGCAGACTGAACCGCTCACGGTTAGTCAGATTAAAGATTGGTTGATGCTTCCTCCCGAAATTTACGTGGAAGAAATGCCGGAAGCCGACTTTTGGGAGCCTGTTGTTTCTGAACAGGATTGGTATGGCGATGACGAAAAAGCTCGTACGGCAACATTTCAGAAGTTACAACAACTGGTTGAAGCTGATTTATCTGTACGTCAGGTATTTCGCGTAGGTGATTCTGAAATAGATGTGTATTTATTGGGCCTTCAGTCCGAAGATGGACGGGTAGGTCTGAAAACAAAAATTGTGCAGACGTAGGAGCTATACGCTGGTTTGTCAAATTCTCAAGTTAAAACAAAGCTTAATAAGTAAGCTTCACCGAAACACATCCACACATTAGCCTAAATCTAATGAAGAAAAAGACAAACCCTCAGCCCCAAAGCGCTTCAAGCCGAACCAAACTCCCCCAAATTAAAGCCACATCAGCTGTACATGTGGCCTCCTCGTCAATTACCTCTAGTTCAGTGGGCACAATTTTGGTTAAGATCCGTTTTTTTCTATTTCTTATATCACTAGCGACACCAGTCATTTACAGTACCAATACTTTCTTTGGCTACATATCCGAACGTACATGGTATATAAATGCTGTGATTGAACTTATGTTTCTCACAGCAATTTTTAGCCCTCACTTTTTTACATCAAAACTATCAAAGATTCAATTATCCGTTCTTCTGTTTTTATCGTCCCTTTTACTCGCAGATATTTTTGGTGTAGATCCGATACAGAGTTTTTTTTCGGGTTACTCTCGCATGGAGGGATTCATTTTGTATTTACATCTGGCATTGTATTTCTTTGCTTTAGCAAGGCTACCTTTTTCAAAAAAGTACTGGAATGTAGCCTTTTTACTATCAGTATTAATGTCAATACTAGTAGTTATAAAAGGCTATTTTAGCTCTACAGGTTGGCAGCCAGTCGACCATCGATTTATTGCGACGATCGGAAACCCCTCCTTCCTGGCAGGGTACTTATTACTTAATTTATTTCTCTCAATCTATTTACAAACTCAGTTCCGCACAGTATCCAGATTAATCAAATCTATATTGGGAGTCTTAGTGTTCATAATTTTATTGGGAGGTATTTATTTCACAGGAACACGATCAGCCATCATCGGGCTAGCAGCAGGCATTATTTATATAGGTTTTTATATCGTTTGGCATCGTTACTCTTTTTCGGCGTATAGCTTAGGGCGACTAGCATTATTACTTATTTTTCTCATTACTTTATTTTGGGTAGCTCGAACTACTCCTTTTCTTCAAAAGTCACCGCTTTTATACCGTCTAACTCATTATTCAGGTGTAAATAATACCTTAACACCCCGACTTGTTTGCTGGAAAATTGCCTTGAAAGGGATCGCAGAACGTCCTCTATTAGGTTGGGGCCAAGAAACATTTAGTTATGGATTTGCACGCTATTATGATCCAGCTATCTTGTTGAGTAGTGATTACAGTTGGTACGATAGGGCCCATAATGCGCTACTTGATTTAGGCTTTTCGGCAGGAGTCATTGGGCTGTTTGCTTATCTATTTTTATGGATAACTATTGCTCGTCGATTGTATTCTCCAAATTCATGGCTAACTACTCACGAAAAGGCAGTCATAGGAGCCCTATTTGTTGCTTATTTCTTTTTTAATCTGTTTAATTTTGATTGCCTATTAACATTACAAACCATATTTATAGTATTTGCTTTCCTTGATTTGAATCAATCAGACCAACCACTGATTCAGATAAAACCTACTTTGTTATTTTTAATACGAATTACTGTAGTTGCTTTACTAACATTTATTGGAATATACTCTGTTTATCAACCCTATCATAGTTTACGATTACTTGATCAACAAAATAAAATAACGGATATCCAACAGCGAGTGGATGCGTTGGAGGTTATATATCGTCAGGCAACCGGACGCCAGCTCGACATGGCAGATAATTTAGTATCGCTCACATTAAGTGTGCTTCAGAGCAATCAACCGCTACCAGCAAAACAATTCAGCTATCAGCGGGCTACTGCTCTTATGGAAGAGCAATTAGCCATCCACCCAGCGTACACCCGTTTAATGACAAGGCTAGTGGCTTTGTATGTAGCTGGGGGCGAAATCGATAAAGCTATTTCTCTGGCAAAACATATTAATGCAATTGAGGGCTCTAAACGGCCACCTGCTTTAATTCAGTTAGGAAATGCTTATCTAAACAAAAGAGATTTCCCACAAGCCCTATCTTCATTCGAGCAAGCTCATCAATTGTTCCCTTCCTGGGAGGAACCTGTATTATACAAGGCGTTTACTTATGCTATTCAACAGGATACGACTCAGTGTTTTCCTATATTACGAACCATAAGTACACAAACCCTTTCAAACAGACTGGGCTTTGTCAAGCAAATTTATTACCAGTCGGGTTACCCCCGCGAGTTTTTGACCCGTTTAATGGCAACTAAACATAAAGATCTCTATCCTCCATCGGTCTATGTAGAATGGGCTCTGTCGGCATTTGATTTACACGACCGTACTCAGACCTATAATGCAATAAATAGCTATTACTACATGTATTTGATTCAGCGATTTACGTACGCAGAGATCAAACAGCTTTTAGAAGAAACAGATAGGGGAATTCGACCAGATCGATTAACTAGTATGACAGAAGCTTTAGCGCATTAATGTAAAAACCCGGCTCTCACCGGGTTTTTACTAATCTCTGTTTACTTTACTTGCTCCACAACGGCGGCAAAGGCTTCCGGGTGGTTCATGGCCAGATCGGCCAATACTTTGCGGTTGAGTTCGATGCCCGATTTGTTTAGGGCACCCATCAGTGCTGAGTACGACATACCATTGATGCGCGCGCCAGCGTTGATCCGCTGAATCCAGAGAGCCCGGAAATCGCGTTTCTTGGCACGACGGTCGCGGTATGCATATCCTAACCCTTTTTCGACAGCATTTTTAGCAACTGTCCAAACATTTTTACGCCGACCAAAATAGCCTTTAGCCAGCTTCATTACTTTTTTCCGACGCGCCCGTGAGGCAACGTGATTGACGGAACGTGGCATTGTAAATTAAGTTGTTTTTTGACGACAGGCGGAAAAAGAGGGATAGACTATAATAGTGACGTATCTGTCACCTCTTCCATTCTTTTTTCACTTTTAGCCCGGCATCGGGTGAAACATAAAACCAGGATGCAACCCGCATCCCTTTTGACTAGTTAGACGTTCAGCAACGCTTTGATGCGACGCTCGTCTGTACTATCTACTACAGCAGCGTGTACTAAATTACGCTTCTGTTTGGTGGTCTTTTTCGTCAAAATATGACTGTGGAAGGCATGCTTCCGCTTGACTTTTCCGGTACCGGTCAGCTTAAAACGCTTCTTGGCAGCCGAGTTGGTTTTAACTTTTGGCATTGGAGTAAACCGCTTGTATGGAATATTTTAGTAAACAGGCCGCAAAGATACAAAAAATACGCTAAAGCTAAAGCGGAAACCAAGAGGAATAAACGGTTTTCCATCTAATCCACCTGGTCTCCGCTTTAACTTTAACGTAAACTATTTTTTAGTGACAGCCTTCGGTGAGAGAAATACCGTCATCCTCTTTCCTTCGAGTTTGGGCTCAGCTTCAACTTTCCCATACTCTTCCAGCCCCTTAGCAAAGCGATCAAGCAATTGAGAACCTCGGTCTTTAAATACAATCGCCCGACCTACGAATTGCACGTAAGCTTTTACTTTGGCTCCTTCTTTCAGGAAGTTTATAGCGTGTTTCAGTTTGAAATCGAAGTCGTGATCATCGGTGTTTGGGCCAAATCGAATCTCCTTAATAACGACTTTTGTGGCATTCGCCTTGATTTCTTTCTGCTTTTTCTTCTGCTCGTATTTGAACTTAGAGTAATCGACTATACGGCAAACAGGCGGCACAGCATTAGGCGACACCTCAACGAGATCGAGTCCCTGAGCCTTAGCCATCGCCTGTGCTTTATTTATGTCGTAGATTCCCTGCTCTACATTTTCACCGACCACCCGAACTTCGCGGGCCAGGATGCGCTCATTGACTTTGTACGGTTCTTCAACCACACGACGAGGTGGTCTGCGCTGGGGTAATGCCATAGATTGTGTTTAGGGTAACAAATTGTTTAATGTTGACTTTTATATGAACTGATGAAAAGTCGCTTGGATAACGTAACGATTTTTAAAAAGTTCGGTAAACTATTGAAAATAGCACTGCAAAACAAGTTTACAGTCTGCACTTTATAGTTTTCGGTTGACCAACGCATGAAACAAGGTACGTCAGCCAACCGAAAATCGTAAACTTATAGCTTAACTTCTGCCTGGAACGTTTTGATAAACTCGTCCACACTCATACTGCCAAGATCGCCCTGCCCTTTACGTCGGACCGATACTTTGCCATCAGCGGCCTCTTTTTCCCCTACAATAAGCATGTAAGGTACTTTTGCTACTTCTGCATCCCGAATCTTACGACCGATTTTTTCGTCGCGTAAATCGACGAAGCCACGAATATCATGCTCCTGCAAACTGAAGAAAAGATCGTTGGCATAATCTTCGTACTTCTCCGAAATCGGCAGAATAGCGATCTGGTCAGGCGAAAGCCAGAGTGGAAAGTTACCACCTGAATTTTCGATCAGGATAGCGATAAACCGCTCCATCGACCCAAACGGGGCGCGGTGAATCATAACAGGCCGGTGTTTCTGATTATCGGCCCCAATGTATTCCAGCTCGAATCGATTCGGCAGGTTATAGTCAACCTGGATCGTACCGAGCTGCCATTTCCGTCCCAGGGCATCACGCACCATAAAATCGAGTTTGGGACCGTAGAAGGCAGCTTCGCCCAACTCCATAACGGTTGGCAAACCTTTCTCAGCAGCCGATTCAATAATAGCCGCTTCGGCTTTCTCCCACAGCTCGTCGGAACCAATATATTTTGTTTTATTCTCTGGATCACGCAAGGATACCTGAGCGCTATAATCCTCAAAACCAAGCGATTTAAAGACATATAACACCAGATCGATCACTTTCATGAACTCGTCTTTCACCTGATCGGGTCGACAGAAGATATGGGCATCATCCTGTGTGAATCCTCGAACGCGTGTCAGTCCATGCAACTCTCCCGACTGCTCGTAGCGGTACACGGTTCCAAACTCAGCCAGTCGTAGCGGCAAATCCCGATACGAACGTGGGCGAGTTTTGTAAATCTCGCAGTGATGTGGGCAATTCATGGGTTTAAGCAAAAATTCCTCGTTTGGGTCGGGAGTTTTTATGGGCTGAAACGAATCTTCACCATATTTTTCCCAGTGCCCCGAAGTAACGTACAATTGCTTGCTACCAATATGCGGTGTTACTACGGGCGAATACCCAGCCCGTAATTGAGCTTTTCGCAGAAAATTTTCCAGCCGTTCGCGCAGCATCGTACCTTTTGGTAACCAGAGCGGCAGCCCAGCACCTACTTTTTCCGAAAACGCAAACAGTTCCAGTTCTTTACCCAGCTTACGATGATCGCGTTTTTTTGCTTCTTCCAAAAGAAACAGGTATTCATCAAGCTCTTTCTGTTTCGGATATGTTACGGCGTAAATCCGGGTAAGCTGTTTATTTTTCTCATTGCCCCGCCAATAGGCACCGGCAACGTTCATCAGTTTAGCGGCTTTAATAAAACCCGTATTCGGGATATGCGGCCCCCGGCAAAGGTCAGTAAAATTACCCTGGGAGTAGAAGGTAATCGTGCCATCATCGAGCCCTTCAAGCAGGTCCAGTTTATACGGATCCCCTTTCTCCTCGAAATAGGCTATCGCATCAGCTTTGCTCATCGGCTTGCGGATATACTGTTCCTTCTGACGAGCCAGTTCGAGCATTTTATCCTCAACCTTCTTGAAATCTTCCTGTGAAAAGGGTTGCCCACCCAGATCAACATCGTAGTAAAAGCCGGTTTCGATGGCTGGACCAATCCCAAATTTCACACCGGGATACAGCGCTTCAAGCGCTTCGGCCAACAAGTGAGCCGACGAATGCCAGAACGTTGCTTTGCCCTCGGTGTCATTCCATGTCAGAAGCTGCACATTGGCGTCTTCCTCTATGGGGCGAGTGGCATCCTGCACAACGCCATTTACTTTGGCAGCCAGTACATTACGGGCCAGTCCTTCACTAATTTGAGCGGCAATCTCCAACCCAGTGCTTCCTTTGGGATATTGCCGAACGCTACCATCGGGTAGCGTCACGCGGATTTGTTCGTCCTGCGCAATCATTTGCGACTATTATTTATTGGTGGTACCCGCAGCCTACCTACAACTGTAAGCCACTTTATTTTTGATGTATAATGTAGGATATATAATGTATTTGTCTGTTGATAATACATCATATCTCCTACATCCTACATCATTTACTATACACTAATTCTGCCCAATGGGTTTCACAGCTCGCTGTAGCGAATCGCTGGCATGACTCGTCACCTGCGACTTTGGCTGAATCGTTGACATCCGAACGCGGGTTGTATCAAACTCGGGTCGGGTTCGGTTTGATGGTGTCGACCGTTCAGCGCTACTATCAGGCAAAAATAAAGAGTTATATGGGTTTTGCTGCACATATTGTCGCCGTTGGGAGCGCCATAATCCAGCGGCTGCCTGTTGATCATTGCTATTCAATTGGGTAGCTTTTGTATACGCTGCAATCGCTAAATCAAATTGCCCCATTTGCTCATGACAATACCCAATGTAGGTATCGATTCGGGGGAATTGTGGACGAAGTTGCTGTACACGCTGAAAATTAGTCAGGGCCGTATAATGGTTCCGGTATTTCTGGTTGATCAGTCCCATCTGAAAGTAAGCCTGGTAGTAGGTCGGCTGAACTTTTACAGTACGCTGATAATCGATCATAGCACTATCGAGCTTACCCTCTGTATGATAAATAAGCCCACGACCATAATAAAGCTTCGCGTTATTTGGGAAGTAGCTCAGTGCCTGTGCATTATAGGCCAAAGCAGAATTTAAATCGCCCAGCGATCGATAAATGGACGAGAGTTGATTATACGTTTCCAGATATCGGGGTTTAAGTCGAAGCGATTGTTGATATAAGGCCAATGCCTGCGTTGTATCACTTTGTCGGGCCGCCATCAGGCCTTTAAAAAAATAGGCTTCACCATCATACGGGGCCATTTGCAGGGCTTTCGCAATATATAATTTTGCTTTATCAAACTGATTTTGCTGCTGCAGTAAATCGCCCTGCAATGTGTACAGCTCTGGTGTATCTATACCCAAAATTTCGGCTCGTTGTGCATTTTGCAACGCCTTTTCGGGTTGTTGTAATACCCGAAGTATCTGAGCCTTAATCAGATAGTACGACCCTGTATTATCGTTCCGGCTAATTGCTTCGTCAATATCACCTAGCGCGTCATTGATTCGCCCCATTGCCAATAAAATGGCCGCCCGTTTGGCATAGGCCGACGACGATGACGATTGATTGATGGCAGCAGTCAAGGCTCGTAATGCACCTTCAGTACGACTACTATCGCCCGGTTTAGGGAAGTCGGGAATATGTGCCGTTTGCCGTTCGTCGCTTCCGCAGGAAGCCATAACGAGCAAAACAAAGAGTAAAAGAACGAATGAGTGAATGGGCGAAAAAAAAGCAGACCAACGCTCACCTCGGAAGGATGCAACAGCCGATTGCTCGTTTAGTCGTTCACTCGTTCGCTTTTTATTCATACACCAAACCGATAAAACACACCTAAAGGTAGACGTTTCTGAAATTGGTCGGTTACAGCCAGTTCACCCCACTCTGGATTCGGAACGTCACCAAAAATCTGCCTCATCAGGTTATCAACGATAATAGACGAAAATCCTAATGAATATAGATTGATAATAAAGAAAAAATCGGACTGATCGAGTAGATCGGCACAAGATTTGAGAAGATCGTTAAGTTGTTCCTCAAGCACCCATTTTTCGCCACCTGGACCTCGACCATACGCAGGCGGGTCAAGAA